>Ga0070671_100000274_pt1 | contig 34813 bp, 28 predicted proteins | sample KBSS73metaG_FD_65341 | JGI IMG/M metagenome (GOLD analysis project Ga0070671, IMG submission 65341) | Switchgrass rhizosphere microbial communities from Kellogg Biological Station, Michigan, USA - KBS S7-3 metaG | ecosystem: Host-associated > Plants > Roots > Rhizosphere > Soil ...
GCGCGCGTCTTCAAGATCCAGTTCAAGGACCCGAGCGATGTCGCGCAGCTCGTCGGCCAGCTTCTCACCGAGAGGGGATCGGTGACCTTCTCGCCCAAGCTGAAGACCTTGACCGTGCAGGACCGTCGCGACGTTCTGGACCGCGTCCAGGACGTCATCAACACGTACGATCTGCCCCCGCGCAACGTACAGCTCACGGTCACGCTGATCCTCGCGAGCATGGGGGAGCAGGCCGCCAAGCAGCCCATCTCCAAGGAAGTGCGCGGGATCACGGATTCCCTGCTGAACCTCCCGAACTGGACCGAGTACAAGACGCTCGGCTCCTCGGCGATCTCCGGGAGCGAAGGCGGGAGGGCGTCGGTCGACATCGACGATTTCCGGATCGAGCTCGACATCGAGTCGGTGAGCGAGAGCCGCGGCATCATCCGGCTGAACCCCCTGGTGCTCCAGAGGGCCGTCAAGGGGGCGGACGGGGCGGTGACCTACCGGCCCGTCTACCGCCAGACGTGCAACCTCACGAACGACCGGCTCCTCACGATCGGCGCGACGAAGAGCGAATCCGACTCGAAGGCCGTGTTCCTGGCCATCCGGGCCCGCATCCAGGCGGGCTCGGAAGACGCCGTCGCCCATCAGGGGCCGGCGGGCGCGGCGGGCAAGAGCCCGCGGGACCGATAGGCGCGGACGAAGAATGGCCGAATTTGCCTGCAGGATCGCGATGACCACCGGCGAGATCGTCGAGCGGGTCTACACCGCCGAGACCGAGTCGGCGCTGCGCCGCGAGCTCGAGCGGAAGGACTTCCACGTCCTCGAGGTCAAGAAGGCGGGCGGTGCCGCGAGCGCGGTCACTTCGCTCATCCGGATCCGCTCCCGCGTGGGCCAGAAGGAGTTCCTCCTCTTCAACCAGGAGTTCATGGCCCTCATCCGCGCGGGCCTGCCGATCATCTCAAGCCTCGACATCCTCATCGAGCGGCGGAAGAACGTCGCCTTCCGTCGCGCCCTCATGGACATCCGCGAGCGCATCAAGAGCGGCGAATCGCTCTCGACCGCGTTCGAGGCGCAGGGGCTGTTCCCGAAGATCTACGCGTCTTCCCTGGCCTCCGGCGAGCGGTCGGGCGAGATCGCGACGATGCTCAAGCGCTACATCACCTACTCGCGCACCGTCCTCGCGATCCGCAAGAAGGTCGTCGGCGCGATGATCTATCCGATCATCCTGTTCGCCCTCTCCTTCGTCCTGATCGGGATCCTCGTCTACTTCGTCATCCCCACCTTCGCCTCGTTCTTCACCGGCCTGTCCGGGGGCAAGGCCGAGCTGCCGTTCCTGACGCGCGCGCTGGTGTGGTTCTCCAACTTCGTGCGGAACTACATCGTCATCATCGGCGCGGGAGCGGTCGGCGGGATCGTGCTCTATCGCATCTGGATCCGGACCACCTCGGGCCGCTACGCGATGGACGCCTTCAAGCTGAAGATCCCGATGGCCGGGGAGATCCTCAGGTCCTACGCGATCTCCCGCTTCACGCGCACCCTCTCGACCCTGACCGCCGGAGGCATCCCGCTGGTCACGGCGCTGGAGATCACCGCGACGGCGGCGGGCAACGCGGTGTTCGAAAAGGCCATCGTCGGCGTCTCCCAGCGCGTCAAGGAAGGCGAGTCGATGTGGGAGTCCATCGAGAAGACGCACCTCTTCAACGACATGACCGTCGAGATGCTCAAGGTCGGCGAGTCGACGGGCGCGCTCGAGGAGATGCTCACGAACGTTTCGGACTTCCTCGACGAGGAGATCGACCAGCGCATCTCGACGCTCGTCTCGCTCGTCGAGCCCCTGATGCTCGTCTTCATGGCGATCGTGGTGGGGACGATCCTCCTGGCGATCTATTACCCCTTGCTGAAGCTCTACTCGGGATCCCAGATCGGAGCGGTGTGAGATGAGCGACGAGACTCCAGTCCAGGCGCGCGAGGCCGTCGAGCTCGAAGAGGCCCGCGCGCAGAAGAAGGGCGCGGCGACGGAATCGGTGCTTTCCGAAGAAGCCCAGGCGCGCGCGATCGCGCAGCGGCTCGGGATCGAGTACGTCGACCTGCACGAGTTCACGATGGTCCCGGAGCTGTTCCGGAACATCCAGGTGGAGCTGATGTTCCGCTACAACTTCGTGCCGCTGCGGCGTGAAGGAAACCGGCTCGTGATCATCGTCGCCGATCCCTCGGACGTCCTCATGATCGACGAGCTGGAGGTCCTGCTCGGGATGCCGATCGAGGTCGCCGTCGGGACCAAGACGGCCATCAACGAGATCCTCAAAAAGAGCGAGTCCTCGCAGCGTGTGCTGGAGGAGGCGACCGAAGAGTTCAAGATCACCGTCATCTCCGAGGACGAGGACGGCGAAGAGACCCTCAACATCGACAAGCTCACGTCGGACGCGAGCCCGATCATCAAGCTCGTGGACTCGACGGTCTTCAACGCCCTGAACCGCCGCGCGTCGGACATCCACATCGAGACGCGCGAGCGCGAGGTCGTGATCAAGTACCGCATCGACGGCGTCCTCTATCCCGCGATGGAGCCGATCGACAAGCGGTTCCACTCGACGATCATCTCGCGCATCAAGGTCATGTCCGAGCTCGACATCTCCGAGAAGCGCATCCCGCAGGACGGCCGCTTCAAGCTGAAGGTGAAGGGCCGCACCATCGACTTCCGCGTCTCGATCATGCCCTCCGTCCACGGCGAGGACGCGGTCATCCGAATCCTGGACAAGGAGTCCGCGAACGAGGAGTTCAAGAGCCTGTCGCTGGACGTCTGCGGCTTCGGCGAGAAGGACCTCAAGCGCATGCGCCGGTTCATCACCGAGCCCTACGGCATGGTGCTCGTGACCGGCCCCACCGGCTCCGGCAAGACGACGACGCTCTACGCGGCGCTCTCGGAGATCCGCAACGACGAGGACAAGATCATCACGATCGAGGACCCCGTCGAATACCAGCTCCCCGGGATCACGCAGATCCCGGTGAACGAAAAGAAGGGTCTCACCTTCGCCCGAGGGCTGCGCTCGATCCTCCGCCACGACCCCGACAAGATCATGGTGGGGGAGATCCGCGACGAGGAGACGGCGAACATCGCCGTGCAGTCGGCGCTCACCGGCCACCTCGTCTTCACCACCGTCCACGCGAACAACGTCGTGGACGTTCTAGGCCGGTTCCTGAACATGAAGGTCGAGCCGTACAACTTCGTTTCCGCGCTCAACTGCGTTCTGGCCCAGCGCCTGGTCCGCCTGATCTGCGCCTCGTGCAAGCGCCTGTCCCCGGTCACCAAGCAGCTTCTCGAGGAGTCGGCGCTCGATCCGGCGGTCTACGGCGAGTACACCTACTACGAGGGGCGCGGGTGCGTGGACTGCAACGGCACGGGCTTCCGCGGCCGCACCGCGATCGTGGAGCTGCTCGACATGAGCGACCGGATCCGCGAAATGATCCTCGACAAGAGGCCGGGCGCCGAGATCAAGCGCGCGGCCAAGGAAGAAGGAATGCTGTTCCTGCGGGACTCGGCCGTCCAGAAGGTTCTGGAAGGTAAGACGACGCTCCGCGAGATCAACAAGGTGACGTTCATCGACTGATGGCGATCAATCTCCAGAACCTGGCCGCGAGCCTCGCGCAGAAGGTCCAGTTCCCGGTCCAGTATCCGCTCACGGCCTTCGAGGTCGCGGCGCACGAGGTGACGGCCGTCCGCCTGCGCCGCGAGCGCGCCGGGCGGCGACTGCTCGGCTACGGCGTGGCGCCCCTCGGCGGGACGGTGCAGCCCTCGCCGGCGGCCGCGCTCAGGGGCGACCACCATGCCGGTCTGAAGGCGGCCCTCGATCGCGTGATCGAGAGCGCGGGGATCCGCGTGGGAAAGGCGTCGCTCCTGCTTCCGGACAGCCTCGCGCGCGTGTGGCTGCTGCAGGTCCCGGAGATCCCCCGCGCCGCGCAGGCCACGCTCGAGCTCATCCGCTGGAAGATCAAGAAGAGCGTCGCTTTCCGGATCGAGGATTCGGCCATCTCGTGGCAGGTCCTCTCGCGGCCTTCGGGCAGCGAGCAGGCGGTCCTGCTGGTGGGGCTGCTGCAGGGGCCGGCCGTGCACGGCTACGAAAAGGTCTTCACCGACGCGGGATTCAAGATCGGGCTCGTGGACCTGTGCTCGTTCAATCTCTTCAACGCCTACCGGTCCGCGATCGAGAAGGACGGCGTGACGGAGGCCGACTTCGCGGTGCTCAACGCGACCGAGGCCTACTTCACGCTCATGATCTTCCGGCGCGGCAATCTGATCTTCTACCGCTGCAAGACGCACTCGGAAGGGCAGGGGTCCCTTCCCGAGGAGCGGGAGCGGACCTTCCGGCGGGAGCTGGCGACGAGCCTTTCCTACTACACCGAGAAGCTCAAGGGCGTCCGTCCGTCCAAGACCTACGCGCGCATCTTCGATTCCGCGCTCGTGAGCTGGCGCGAGACCCTCGAGACGCTCGGACTCGGGAACGTCGAGGCGATCGACCCCGCCAAGTACGTGATGCTTCCCGACGAAATGGACGCCAAGACCGCCGCGGGCCTCGCTCCGGCGCTCGGGGCGGCGGCCGGGAGAAGCGCGTGAGACCCGTCGATCTGAATTTTTCCGGGACGCCCTTCCGGAACAACACTCCCTACTACACGGGGTACGGTCTGGGGGCGCTCGCCCTCGTGATCTTCACGGTGTACAACGCCTGGGCCTTCGTCCATTACTCGCGCGGCAACGACACCCTCGGACAGGCCTACGCGGAGAACCGCGCCAAGCTCGAGTCGCTCCGCCACGATGCGGCCGAGCTCCAGGGGAAGATCGACAAGATCGACCTGGGGACGATGAACGCGCGCGCGGCTTTCACCAACAGCCTGCTCGAGCGCCGCCGCTTCTCCTGGACCGACCTGCTCAACAGCCTCGAGGAGGCGCAGGTGTACCAGGTCCGCCTCCTCTCGCTGCTGCCGCGCATCCAGGAGAAGGGAATCATCATCGACGCGCGCGCCGTCGCGCAGGATCTCAAGTCGATGTGGAACTTCGAGCAGAATCTCCAGATCCATCCGAAGTTCCGGCGCGTGTATCCGGGCGGCTGGACCAAGAGCAACGAGCAGGGGGAAACCGTCTTCAACCTCGCGTTCAATTATTTCCCCCAGGGAGCGCCGGAGGGGGCTCAGGGACCGACCCCGCAGGAGGCCGGTCTTCAGGACTTCGTCGAGGCGCCCGGGCCGGGGGGCGGCGAGGTGGGAGAGGACGCCGGGAACACGGACGATCTTCCGGCCGAGGAGCCGCCGCCCCCGCCGAAGAATCCCTCGAAGTCGGCGGGCAAGAACGCTCCGGGGAGCCCCGCGACCCCGGGCGCTCGCGTGGGATCCGCCCCCGCCCCGCCTGCCGCCGGCAATCGCGCCGCTGCCGGAAAAGACACCATTCCGGGCATGTCGCCCGACCCGAAGGCCGCGGCGCAGGACGCCGCGGCGCCCGCAGCGCCGCCCGCAGCCGGGGCGAGCCTGCGCCCGTCGGTGGCGGGCTTCCCCACCCTGGCGCAGCCCCAGCCCGCGGGACCGGCGGGAGCCACCGGAGCCACCGGCACGCGACACCTCGGGCGCGGCCTGCCGCCGGGCTCGCATGGAGTCCGTCCCGCCCCGCCGCCGAAGACGGACGTCCCCATGGTCCCCATCGCCGGATCCAAGGACGACGATCCCGGAGTCGACCAGTGAGAGCCATCGACGTCCGCAAGGACCTGAAGAGCGCCATCATCATCGGCGGGGTGCTCCTGTTCGCGAACGCCGCGGTCTACGGCATCCTCGTCCGGCCGCGGATCACGGCCTTTCACGATCTCGAGGGCTCACGCGCCGCGTTCAAGAAGGAGCTGAGCGAGGCGGAGAGGACCCAGAAGACGCTCGCGGCCTTCTACGAGAAGCTGCAGACCACCCAGACGAACATCAGCGACTTCTACGAGAAGATCCTCGGCAGCAAGCAGGACAAGCTGATCTCCGTCCAGCGGGAGATCGTCGACATCGGCGCCGAGTACCGGATCAATCCGGCGATCGTCAGCGTCAGCAACAAGGACAACGAAGAGAACGGCCTCGAGGAGTTCTCGATCAGCGTTCCCGTGGAGGGCGACTACGCGGACCTGCGCAACTTCATCGCCAAGCTGGAGAGCTCGAAGAGCTTCCTGATCGTCGAGGGGATCAGCCTGACCGGCACGAAGGAAGGGGGGCTGACGCTCCAGCTCCAGATCCAGCTGACGACCTACTTCAACGCCCCCTGGCTCAAGGAAACCAAGAAGACGAAGGGGGTCGCGCGCCGTGGCTGAGGGCTCACCCGTGACGATGATGAACTCGATGAGTCCGATGACGTCGGCGCCGCCGACGGCTCCGGTGACGTCCGCCCGCACGGCGGGGCTCGTCCTTCTCGCCGCCGCGCTGGGGAGCATCGCCGGGGCGCAATGGGAGCGGCGCTCCGCGCCGCCCGCGAGCGGGACCCAACCGCCCCGGGTGATGGCGGGGATCGTACCCGCCGGCCTCGGGCCGGTCGTCGCGCTGGGGCCAGTGGCGCCCAGCAGCATCCCGATCCGGCGGGACTCCCGCAACCTCTTCGGCTACGCGGAAGATCCGGCGGTCCGCGCGAAGCGCCTGGCCGGGATCAAGGAAGCCGCGCGCCTCGCGGAGATCGAGGAGACCCGTCGCCGGCAGATCCTCGCCGAGGAGAAAAACAGGCAGGAAGCGCTGGATGCGACGGAGCGCGCACGGAAGCTGCTGAATCCCGATCCACCCCCCGTCACGCTGGCGCTGATCGGGAAGATGGGATCGCCGCTCTCGCCGATCGCGATCCTGTCGACACGGGACGGCGGTGTGATCGCCGCGCGCGCGGGTGAGACCGTGGACGGCTCGTTCAAGCTCCTCGGGCTCGACTTCGAGACCGCGACGATCGGCTATGCCGACCCGCTCGTGGCGGCGCATCCGACGTGGCGGGGCCGCAACACGACCCTCAGGATGGGCGCGCGATGAAGAAGATGTCCAGCAAGGAGATCCTTCTCGCGGTGCTGGTCGTCGGCGGCGGGGTGGTGCTCTACGTCCAGATCCAGCGCGGGGCGTTCTCCTCGGGCGGAGTCGCCACGACCACGCACACGCAGATGAAGGAAGTGACCCCCGACCAGCTCCCCAAGGTCACCGAGGTCACGCTTGTGGTCAACAGGGAGGCGGCGATACGGCCTCATTCGCGCAACCTCTTCAACTACGCGGAGTCGCCGACCGAGATCGCCGAGAAGCTGCGCCAGCAGCGCGAGGCGGAAAAGCTCGCGAAGGAGGCCGCGGAGCGGCGCAGGCTCCAGATGGAAGAGGAGGCCAAGGCCGCGGCCGTGCGCGCCGAAGTCGAGCGCGTGAACCCGCCGCCGCCGCCCCCGCCCCAGTTCACCCTCCGGTTCATCGGTAAGATGGGCGACCCCCATGCTCCCATCGCCATCCTCGCGGATCCCGCGAGCGGCGATGTGTTCACCGTCAAAGAGGGCGAGGTCGTGCTCGAGAAGTTCCGCCTCAAGAAGATCGATGGCGAGACCATCATCATCGGCTTTACCGACGCCTTGATCGCTGCGCATCCGAACTGGGCTCAGGAAACGAAGACCATCAGGATGGGAACCTAAAGGGGACCATACGTGGAGAGAAGCCGAACCATCACGCGCACGATCCTCCTCGCCGCCGTCCTGGCCATTCTGTCGGGGTGCGTTTCCCAGACGGCGTTCAGGCAGGCCGAGCAGGCCGCCAAACGCGAGGACTGGGACGGGGCCGTCCTCGGGTACTCGAAGGCGCTCGGGCTCGACCCGGGCAACGACCGCTACGGGGCGGCGCTGCTGCGCGCCAAGCTGAGGGCGTCGGCGGTCCATTTCGAGCGCGGGAAGCGGTACCTGCAGTCCCAGCAGCTCGAGCTGGCGATCACCGAGCTGGAGCAGACGATCTTCCTCGACCCCGAGAACCAGTACGCGAAGGTGGAGCTCGACCGGGCGAGGATCAAGCTCGACCGGCTCCACTCGACCCCGAGCGAGATCGAGGCGGCCAAGGCGGAGGCGCGCAAGAAGTCCCTCGCCCCGCCCAAGATCTCGCCCGCGTCGAACCTTCCCATCATCATGAAGTTCAAGGATCAGGAGATCAGCAAGATCTACGAGGCCGTCTCCCACATCGCCGGCATCAACTTCCTCTACGACGACAAGCTCGACCAGGATCTCAAGCTCAAGAAGTCCGTCGACCTCGCGGGCGTCAGCTTCGAGCAGGCGATGGACATCATGATGATGCAGTTCAAGCACTTCTATAAGGTCATCGACGAGCACACGCTCTTCATCGCGCAGGACAACCGCGCGAAGAGGACCGAGCTGGAGGACAAGGTCATCCGGACCTTCTTCCTCTCCAACGGCGACACCAAGCAGGTCAATACCCTCCTGCGCTCCCTGCTGGAAGTGCGGAAGATCGCCGAGAACCCGCAGCTCAACTCGATCACGATCAAGGACAGCCCGGACGTCGTCGAGGTCGCCGAGAAGATCATCGACAGCAACGACAAGGCGAAGGCCGAGCTGATCATCGATTGCGAGCTTCTCGAGATCAACCGCGCCACACTGCAGAACCTGGGGATCGACCTGAGCAGCAAGTCCCTCGCCCTCAGCTTCCTGGGGGGCGGCGTCTCGCTGCCGCTGAACGGACTGAAGGCGCTGCGCCAGCAGGGGAACTGGACGATCGGGCCGATTCCGGGCGCGATCATCAACTTCCTCCGGAGCGACTCCGATACCAAGACGATCAGCAAGCCCCAGGTGCGCGTCACCGAGGGCGAGAAGGCCGAGCTGCACATCGGCGACCGCGTCCCCATCCCCACCACGACCTTCAACACCTCGAACACGGTCGGCGGCAACATCGTGCCGGTCACTTCGTTCACGTACCAGAACACCGGCATCCAGCTCTCGATCGAGCCGCGCGTGCACCACAACCGCGAAGTGACCCTGAAGCTCAACGTCGAGGTCTCCAGCGTGAGCGGATCGGTGACGGTCGAGGGGGGCGTCAACCAGCCCATCATCGGAACGCGGCAGATCCAGACCGTTGTCCGCCTGAAGGACGGCGAGACGAACATGCTCTCCGGCCTCATCAAGGAGGACGAGTCGCTCACGCGGAGCGGCGTTCCGGGGATCGCCTCGATCCCGGGGCTCAACCGGCTCTTCGGCAACCAGAACCACAATCACACGGTGCTCGACATCATCCTGACCATCACGCCGCACATCATCCGCATCCCGGACATCGGCGAGAGCGACCTCGAGGCGATCTGGGTCGGGACCGAGGACAACACCAAGCTCCGCACCAAGTCGCGCAACGCCTTCGGCGAGACGCCGTTCGGGGGCGAGGACACCGCGGCCGGCGCGCCGGCGGGGACCGTGGCTCCCACGGGGACGCCTTCGCCGTCCGGCTCGACCTCCAATCCGTCGACCGCGCCCAATACCGGGAAGCCGGTCCCCGTGCCCGCGCCCGCCGCCTCCGGAGAATCCGACGAGGAGAGCGACGAATTCGAGGATACCGGCGACGAAGGGGACGAAGAGGAGCCGCCGCCCGAGGAAGTCAAGGACAAGAAGGATCAGCCACCCACGAGCGTCGCACAGGTGATCCTCGTCTCGCCCCGCAACACGTTCGCCGTCGGCGAGACGGTGCCGGTCCAGGTGCAGCTCGTCGGAGGACAGAACGTCGGCTCCGTGCCCTTCCACCTGCGCTTCAACCCCGCGGTGCTCGAGTTCATCCCTCCGGGGATCGAGGGCGACTTCCTGGGGCAGGACCGCTCCCAGACCATGTTCATGGCGACGGAGGTGCAGGGGCAAGGGGAGATCGTCGTGGGAGCGTCGCGCGTCGGGACCCCCACCGGGGCGAACGGCGCCGGGCTCCTGGCGACCTTCCAGTTCCGCGCCAAGGCGCCCGGATCGTGCACGCTGTCGTTCACGGGATCGATGGTGCGCGACCCGAACGCCAACAGCCTGCCCTCGTCGTTCACGACCGCGATCATCAACGTGCAGGGGCGATGACGCCATGACCTCGGCGCCGCAGGCCTTCTCGATTCCGCCGCGTGGCCCGGGGCGGTCCGCCGCGCGCGGCCGCCGCGTTCTGGGCGTGACGCTGATCGAGCTCGTCTGCACGACCGCGGTCGTCGCGATCCTCGCCATGGTGGCGATCCCCGTCGTCAAGACGACCGTGCGCAAGCAGAAGGAGCTCGAGCTGCGCAAGGATCTGCGGATCCTGAGGAGCGCGATCGACGAATACAAGCGCATGGTGGGGGACGTGCCGCAGCTCCAGACCTTCATGAAGACGGGCTCCGACGGGTATCCGCCGGACCTGGACACCCTCGTTTCCGGCCTCGACACGGGCGAGCTCAAGCAGCGCAAGCTCAAGTTCCTCCGCCGGATCCCGATCGATCCGATGACGGGCAAGGCGGACTGGATCGCGCGCTCGAACACCCAGGAACGGAACGTCGATTTCTGGGACCGGATGCACGTCTTCGACGTGCGCTCGGCCAGCCGGGGCATCGCACTGGATGGGACCAAATATGCCGACTGGTAGGACGCCCTCGAACGAGAAAGGCTTCACCCTCATCGAGCTGATCGTCGTCGTGGCGATCATCGGAATCCTCGTCGGCGTCGCGCTGCCGGCCTACAGGACCTCCGTGATCAAGGCGAAGGAAGCCGTTCTGCGCGAGGACCTCTGGATCATGAGGGACTCCATCAATCAGCACTTCACCGACAAGGGACACTACCCGGCCGACCTCAACGCCCTCGTCGAGGCGGGATACATCAAGGTCGTTCCCACCGATCCCATCACGAACAGCGCGGACACCTGGGTCACGGAGGACTCCGAATCGGACGAATCCGACCCGGATACGCCCGCGGGCATCAAGGACGTCCGCAGCGGGGCGGCGGGGAACACGGTCGACGGCGTTCCGTACAGCGAACTGTAGGAGAGGATGAGCGACATGAAATCCCGGACGATGATCCCGGCCGCCGTGCTGATCGTGCTCGGTTTCGCGGCGGTGACGAGCTGCGACAAGACCGATCCGACGGCTCCGGACAATTCCACCATCAACGTCACCGCCAACCCGGCCAGCCTCCGGCTCAGCCCGGGTCAGACGGGCCGCTCCAACATCACGGCCGTTGTCGAGGCCTCCGACGGCCGTCCCCTCTCGGGGATCCGCGTGCGCTTCGAAACGAACGCGGGGTCCCTGGCCAGCGGCGCGGACGGCGCGACGACGAACTCCAACGGCGTGGCGACGGACGTGCTGACCATGCACTTCGGGGACGACGACGCGACCGTGACCGCCCGCGCTTCCGGCGCGACGACCGACAGCGTCACCGTCACGGCCGGGTCCAACGCGGCGCCCGTCGCGGTGCCGCACGTGAGCCCGACGTCCGGCCACCTCAACGACACGATCCACTTCGACGGGGCCTCCTCGACCGATTCCGACGGCAACATCACGGCCTGGAAGTGGACCCTCTCCTATCCCGGATCGACCCATGCGGACGAGGATTCGACCGCGAGCGTCTTCGACAAGACCTTCCCCGACGAAAGGACCGTCCACGTCACGCTCATGGTGACCGACAACGACGGCAAGGTGAGCCCGGTCGCGACGTTCACCCCGGACATCAGGATCCTGGGCAACTTCCCGCCCACGGCCGTCATCTCGGGGGTCGCGACACGGACCGTGCAGGTCAACAACGCGCTCGTCCTCGACGGCACGCCCTCGCACGACAGCTCCCTCGATACGGGCGGATCCATCCAGGCCTACGACTGGGACTGGGGCGACGGCAACCAGGAGCGGACCACGACCCCGACCAAGACGCACACCTATTCCACGACCACGGGCAGCCCCTTCGCGGCGAAGCTGGTCGTCTGGGACAACGGGACCGGCTCGACCTGCGTCCCCATCGGGACCTACGGCACGCCGCCGTGCACGGGGTCGAAGGCCTCCGAGAGTCCGGCGACGGTCCTCGTGACGGTGACGCCCTAGGACGTGACGGCCATGCGCAAGCCCATGAAGAGAAACGGTGAGTCGGGGCACACGCTCCTGATCGTCCTCTTGATGTGCATGATCATGATCATCGGGACGACGGTGGCGATGAAGGTCTGGACCACCGTCATCCAGCGCGACCGCGAGGACGAGCTGATCTTCCGGGGAAAGCAGTACGCCATGGCCCTGCGTCTGTACCAGAAGGCGAAGGGGACCTATCCGACGGACCTCAAGATGCTCGACGAGAAGGGGGAGGGTGGGAAGTTCTACCTGCGCCGCCAGTACAAGGATCCCATCACCGGGCAGGACTTCGGTGTGATCATGGCGGGCCCCAACAACACGCCGATCCCGGACGAGCCGGTCGACGATCCGAACCTCGACGCGAACCGCGACGGCACCGCCGACAGCCCCAACAACCCCAACAACAACAACGGGCAGGTGGCCGTCGGCGCCCAGCCTGCGGCGAACCCGCCGATGTTCCCGAACAGCGCCTTCGGCACGCCGACGGGCGGCACCGGACTGCCCATCATGGGCGTTCACAGCAAGAGCAAGGCGCTCGCGATCGGGCCCGCGAAGTGGCGCGACCTGGAGAAGTACAACCAGTGGTACTTCCTGGCGACCGACGTCGGGGGACAGGGACAGGGGGCGCGCCCCATCACGCCCGGCCAGAATCCCAATGGCCTCGGCGGCCGCGGGGCCCAGTCGGGGGACAACCGCGGGCAGAACCCGGAAGGCGTCAAGAACTAGTCCGCCCCGCGCCCCGCGCGGCGCGCGCGCGTTTCCGCGTCCCGCGCCGCACTGCGCGTGTGCTATCATCCGCTCTCGATCAGCACGCGCATCACGCCTCGCTCCCGCACCGACATAGACCCGACGCCGCGCCCATACCGATGACGATCCGCAAAACGGTCCTCTCGAACGGTCTCACCATCCTCACCGAGGCGATGCCGCACATCAAGTCGGTATCGCTGGGCGTGTGGCTCAAGAAGGGCTCGCGCCACGAGCGCGAGTCGGACAACGGGATCTCGCACTTCATCGAGCATCTCGTCTTCAAGGGCACGAAGACGCGCACGGCGCAGGACATCGCCCTCGTCATCGACAAGCTCGGCGGGCAGGTCGACGCCTTCACGGGCAAGGAATACACCTGCTTCTACTTCCGCGCCCTCGACGAGCACCTGTCGGTGGCCATCGACCTCGTCACGGATATCGTGATCTCGCCGCGGTTCGACGTCGCGGACATCGAGAAGGAGCGCAAGGTCATCTTCGAGGAGATCCGGATGGTGGAAGACACCCCGGACGAGCTCCTCTACGACCTCTTCAGCCAGAGCTACTGGAAGGGGCACCCGCTCTCGCGCCCGATCCAGGGCACGATCGCGTCCGTGAAGAAGATGACGCCTGCGCGCCTCGAGGGTCATTTCCGGAAATCGTACGTGCCGTCGCAGATGGTGATCGCCGCCGCGGGCAGCCTCGAGCACGACAGCCTCGTGAAGATGATCCGCAAGGGCTTCGACAAGCTGCAGGGCCCGCCCGCGAACGGCAAGGTCTCCCCGCCCCGCTTCTTCCCGGGCGTCATCAAGCGCGAAAAGAAGAACCTCGAGCAGCTCCACGTCTGCATGGGGATGCGCTCGTTCCCCACGAGCTCGAAGGATCGCTACGCGCTGTTCGTCCTGAACACGATCCTCGGCGGGAACATGTCCTCCCGTCTCTGGCAGCGCGTGCGCGAGCGCGAGGGGCTGGCCTACTCGGTCTTCTCGGCGGTGAACTCCTTCCTCGATTGCGGCTTTTTGATGATCTACGCCGCCACCAATCCGGCGGAAGGGGACCGCGTCGTGGCGCTCATCGTCGAGGAGCTCCGCAAGCTTCGCAAGGAGCCGCCCACGCGGAGCGAGATCGCCGTCGCCAAGGAAAACCTCAAGGGGAGCCTGATGCTCTCGCTCGAGTCCTCGTCGAGCCGGATGATGAACCTCGCGCGGCAGGAGATCTACTTCGGCCGCCAGTTCAGCATGACGGACATCATGAAGAGCCTCGAGGGCGTCCGCCCGGCCCATCTCCAGGAGATGGCCGACGAGCTGCTCGACGACAACCCCACGGCGCTCGCCGCTCTCGGGCGCACCGCGCGGTTCCGCTCCGACCGCCGCTCGCTGCGGTTCTAGGAAGACCCGGCCGGTGAGCGCCGAGCGCGAGGCGGAACCCCGGCAAGGACACGGCGTGCGCCCGGACGCGTCGCGCGCCGGCGAGCCGCGCCGTGGCGATCCCGGCCCCGACACGCCGCGCGTGCTCCTCGCGCGCACCGGGGCGAACCCCGACCTTCCGCTCCCGGCCTACGCGACCGCGGGGAGCGCGGGCGCGGATCTGTCCGCCTGCATCGAGGAGCCCGTCACGATCGCGCCGGGGGACCGCGCGTCCGTCCCCACCGGGCTTCGCATCGCCGTGCCCGAGGGGTACGAGGCCGAGGTCCGGCCGCGCAGCGGTCTCGCCGCGCGCCACGGGATCACCCTCGCCAACGCTCCGGGGACGATCGACGCGGACTACCGCGGCGAGGTGAAGATCCTGCTCGTCAACCTCGGACGCGAGCCCGTGACGATCCGGCGGGGGGACCGCATCGCGCAGATGCTCGTCCGGCCCGTCTCGCGGGCGCGCTTTGCCGAGGCCGCGGAGCTTCCCGAGACGGTGCGCGGCGAAGGCGGCTTCGGACACACGGGTTCCTGAGGAGAGGGGATGGAGGTCGCGGTCCTCGGAAGCGGCAGCCACGGCAACGCAACGCTCGTGCGCTCGGGCGATACCACGATACTCCTGGAGGCGGGCTTCTCGGCGCGCCAGATCGCGGCGCGGGCGCGCGCGGCCGGGTTCGATCCGGACGCGGTCGAGGCCCTCTTCATCTCCCACGGCCACTCGGACCACGTCCAGGGCGCTCCGGTCTACTCGCGGCGCCACAAGACGGTGGCGTTCGTCCCCGATTCCGCGCACGAGGCGGTCTGCCGCGCCCGGCGCGGGCGGGCGGTGCGCTACCACCACCGGGAGTCGCTCGTCCCCGGCGAGACGGTCCAGGTCGGCTGCCTGCGCGTGCGGACCTTCCCCGTCCCCCACGACGCGGAGGGGACGATGGGGTTCGTCGTCGAGGCCGAGGGCATGCGCTTCGGATACGTGACGGACCTGGGGCACGTCACGACGCTCGTCATCGAGCGGCTGCGCGGATGCGACGCGCTCCTCATCGAGATGAACCACGATCCCGACCTTCTGCGCGAAGGGCCGTATCCCTGGGACCTCAAGCAGCGGATCGCCTCGCGCCACGGCCACCTCTCGAACGAGCAGGGGGCCGCGCTGCTCGAGTCCGCGCTCGGATCCGACACCCGCGTCATCCTTCTCGGGCATCTGTCCGAGACCAACAATCTTCCCGTCATCGCGCTCACCTCCGCGCGGCTCGCCGTCGAGAGGGCGGGCCGCGGGGACGTGCGCGTCCTTCCCGCGGAGCCGCACCGGCCGAGCCCCGCGGTGCGACTCTGAGAGCGAGACGTCCATGATTCCGCGCTACACCCGCCCCGAGATGGGCCGCATCTGGTCCGACGAGAGCCGCTTCCGCCTGTGGCTCAAGGTGGAGGTCGCCGTCTGCGAGGCGCTCGCCGCGCGCGGGACGATCCCGCGCCGCGCGCTCGCCGTCATCAAGTCGCGCGCGGGCTTCGATGTGAAGGAGATCGCGCGGATCGAGGAGAAGGTCCGCCACGACGTCATCGCGTTCCTGACCTCGGTGGCCCGCCGGGTCGGACCGGACTCGCGCTTCATCCACCTGGGGCTCACGTCGAGCGACGTCGTGGACACGGCGCTCGCGCTCCAGCTCGTCGAGGCGTCGGACCTCCTGATCGCGGGCGTCGCGACGCTCCAGGACGCCCTGCGCGCGCGGGCCTTCGAGCACAGGGACACGGTCATGATCGGCCGCACGCACGGGATCCACGCCGAGCCGATCACCTTCGGGCTCAAGCTCGCGCTCTGGCACGAGGAGATGGGGCGCAACCGCGTGCGCCTGGAGAGGGCGCGCGAGAACGTGCGCGTCGGAAAGCTCTCGGGGGCGGTCGGGACCTTCGCGCATCTCGGGCCCGACGTCGAGGCCGACGTCTGCCGTCGCCTGGGGCTGGCGCCCGATCCCATCTCGAACCAGATCATCCAGCGCGACCGGCACGCGGAGCTCATGGCCGCGATCGCCCTGGCCGCGTCCTCGATGGACAAGATCACCACCGAGATCCGCAACCTCCAGAGGACCGACGTCCGCGAGGTCGAGGAGCCGTTCGCCAAGGGACAGAAGGGATCCTCGTCGATGCCGCACAAGCGCAACCCCGTCGTGTGCGAGCAGATCTCGGGCCTCGCGCGCGTCATGCGCTCGAACGCGCAGGCGGCCTTCGAGAACGTCCCGCTCTGGCACGAGCGGGACATCTCCCATTCCTCCGTCGAGCGCGTGATCCTGCCGGACTCGACGATCCTGCTGGACTACACGCTCGCGAAGCTCACGTGGATCGTCTCGGGCCTTCTGGTCTATCCGGAGCGGATGCAGGAGAACCTCGACCGCATGAAGGGGCTCGTCTATTCGCAGACGCTGCTGCTGGCCCTCGCGAAGGAGGGGCTGACGCGCGAGGATGCCTACGAGGCCGTCCAGCGGGCGTCCATGCGCGTCTGGGCGGGGGAGGGGACCTTCCGCGAGATGGTGCAGGAAGAGAAGAAGGTCGTCGCCACGCTCGGCCGCAAGGGCGTGGACGCCTGCTTCGACCCGCGCCGTCACCTGCGCGCGGTCCCCGTTCTCTTCCGCCGCGTGTTCGGATCGGCCGGCGCGAAGCCCCGGGCCAAGAGGGCGCCGAAACGCGCGAAACCGCGCGCCCTGAGGGCCGCGCGTCGCGCGATACGCCGCACTCGTGTAGAGTAGACGCCAATCTTCGTGCCGCCGTCCCGTTTTTCACGACAGGAGCCTCCGAACATGCCTTTCCAAGCCAAGGTGTACGTGACTCCCCGGAAGTCCGTCCTCGACCCGCAGGGCAAGGCGGTGTCGAGCGCGCTGCACGCTCTGGGCTATCCGGAGGTCGAGGACGTCCGGATCGGCAAGTTCATGGAGGTCCGCCTGGGCGGCGACCGCCAGGCGGCCACGGCGCGGCTCGAAGAGATGTGCAAGAAGCTGCTCGCCAACACCACGATCGAGGACTACCGGTTCGAGATCGAGGAGGAGCGTTCGTGAAGATCACGGTCGTCGTCTTCCCGGGATCGAACTGCGACCACGACGCGTATCACGCGTTCAAGCACATCCTCGGCATCCCGACGCGGTTCGTGTGGCACAAGGAGACGAACCTCGAGAACGCCGACGCGGTGATCCTCCCGGGCGGATTCGCGCACGGTGACTATCTGCGCTGCGGCGCGATCGCGCGCTTCTCGCCGATCATGCGCGAGGTCGAGGCCTTCGCGAAGAAGGGCGGCCCCGTCCTCGGGATCTGCAACGGATTCCAGATCCTGATCGAGGCGGGTCTGCTCCCGGGCGCGCTCCTGCGCAACCGGTCCCTGAACTTCATCTGCCGCGATACCTACCTGCGCGCCGAGGCGGCCGACACGCCCTTCACCACCCGGCTCAAGGCAGGGCAGGTGATCCGCGTCCCGATCGCGCACGGGGAAGGCAACTACTTCGCGGATCCCGAGACGCTCAAGCGGCTCAACGGCGAGGGCCGCGTGGCCTTCCGCTACGTCGATCCCAACGGCCGCCTGAACGACGAGTGGAACTTCAACGGCTCGGCCGAGGCGATCGCCGGCGTCCTCAGCGAAGGGCGCAACATCATGGGGCTCATGCCCCACCCCGAGCGCGCGGTCGAGGAGACGGTGGGAGGCCGCGACGGCCGCCTCATCCTGGGCTCGTTGATCGACAAGTTCACGCGCCGGGCGGCGTAGGGACGGATCGTTGACCGCGAGGTAACTCGCAGATAGAATATGGGTTCAGAGCCGTCCAGCCCGCCGTAGCGCATCCTTCTGGCTCTGAAAACGTCAGTCTTTCCGGCACCAAGTCCGATGTGTCGCTCGGGGTCCCAGGATACGGGCATTCCCGAACGAGCGGACGAGCCGGATCTCGGAGGAGCCTTGACGGACAATCGCGTCGCGCCGGTCGTGAACCAGGGTGGGGGCGTTCGGGTGAGTGACAAGGAGCCCGAAGTCACCAAAGAGCGCGCGCTGGCCCAGGGGCTGACGGCGGACGAGTACGAGAAGGCGGTCGCGATCGCGGGACGCCCGCTCAGCTGGACCGAGCTCGGCATCTTCGCGGTGATGTGGTCGGAGCACTGCTCGTACAAGTCGAGCCGCGTGCACCTTCGCAAGCTCCCGACCACCGGCGAGAACGTCCTTCAGGGACCCGGCGAGAACGCGGGGATCATCGACATCGGCGAGGGGCAGGCCGTGGCCTTCAAGATGGAGAGCCACAACCATCCCTCGTTCATCGAGCCCCAGCAGGGCGCCGCGACGGGCGTGGGCGGGATCCTGCGCGATATCTTCACGATGGGCGCGCGTCCGATCGCGTCGCTCGACTCGCTGCGCTTCGGATCCGTCGCGCATCCCAAGACCCGCTACCTGGTGAACGGGGTCGTCGCAGGGATCGGCGGCTACGGAAACTCCTTCGGCTGCCCGACGGTCGGAGGGGAGGTCTCCTTCCATCCCAGCTACGACGGCAACATCCTCGTCAACGCCTTCAACCTCGGGATCGTCCGCAGCGACCGCATCTTCCGCGGACGCGCCGGCGGCGTCGGCAATCCGGTGATCTACGTGGGCTCGAAGACGGGGCGCGACGGCATCCACGGCGCCTCGATGGCGTCGGCGGAGTTCGCGAACGACTCCGAGGAGAAGCGCCCGACCGTGCAGGTCGGCGATCCCTTCACCGAGAAGCTCCTGCTCGAGGCGTGCCTCGAGCTCATGAAGGGGGACGCGATCGTCGGGATCCAGGACATGGGCGCCGCCGGCCTGACCTGCTCGACGTTCGAAATGGCGAGCCGCGCGGGCACCGGGATCCGTCTCGACCTCGACAAGGTCCCGCGCCGCGAGACCGGCATGACGCCCTACGAGCTGATGCTCTCCGAGTCGCAGGAGCGGATGCTCATGGTCGTCGAGAAGGGCCGCGAGGACGAGGTCCGCGCGATCTTCGAGAAGTGGGACCTCGACGCGGAGGTCGTCGGAGAGGTGACCGGGGACGGGCGCGTCGTCGTGACCTTCGAGGGCGCGACCGTCGTGGATCTTCCCGCCCGGCCGCTCGCCGAGGAGGCGCCCGTCTACGATCGTCCGCGCGCCGAGAGCGCGAAGCCGAAGGAAGGCGCGCCGCTCGATGCGGCATCGGTCCCGGTCCCGAAGGACCTCGCCGCGACCCTGGAGACGCTCCTGGGCTCGCCGAACCTCTCCTCGCGCGCGTGGGTCTACCGGCAATACGACCAGACCGTCCGGACGAACACCGTCCGGACTCCGGGCGCCGCGGACGCCGCGGTCGTCCGCGTGAAGGGGACCCCCAAGGGGGTCGCTCTCACCGTGGACTGCAACGACCGCCACTGCTGGCTGGATCCCTACCGTGGCGCGCAGCTCGCCGTCGCCGAGGCGGCGCGCAACCTCGCCTGCGTCGGGGCGCTCCCCATCGGGGTCACGGACTGCCTCAATTTCGGCAACCCCGAGCGGCCCGAGGTGATGGCGCAGTTCGCCGAGGCGGTCGAGGGGATCGCGGACGCCTGCAAGATCCTCGGGGTCCCCGTCGTCTCCGGGAACGTCTCGCTCTACAACGAGACCAACGGCAAGGCGATCCACCCGACCCCGACGATCGGCATGGTCGGCCTGCTCGAGGACGTGGACGCGACGGCCCCGGCGGCCTTCACGACCGCGGGCGATACGATCGTCCTGCTCGGCATCACGAAGGAAGAGATCGGCGGCAGCGAGTACCTCGCCCTCGTCCACAAGCGCGAGGCCGGCGAGCCGCCCGAGCTCGATTGGGAGCGCGAAGTGGCCGTCCAGGCGGCCGCGCGGCGCGCGATCGAGGCGGGGCTCGTCCGCTCGGCGCACGACTGCGCCGACGGCGGCCTGGCCGTCGCGCTCGCCGAATGCTGCATCGCGGGGGAGGCGCCGCTCGGCGCCGAGATCGACCTCAACGGCTGCGGCTGCCCCGAGGGGTGCGAGAAGCCGATCCGCCCCGACGCGCTCCTGTTCGGCGAGAGCGCCTCGCGGATCATCCTCTCGATGGCCCCCGAGGACGTCGAGACGGTCCTGGCGATCGCCGAGGAGGAGTCGGCGCCCGCGATCGTGATCGGCCGCGTGCGCGGCGCGGCGCTTGCCATCGGGATCGACGGGGAGGACGTCCTCGAAGTTCCGGCCGCCCGCCTGCACCAGGCGTGGGACCGCGGGCTCGAGAAGGCCCTGGGCGTGGGCCGCGAGGCTCCGCGCGACCCGGCCTCGCCCGCCGCCGGGCCCGGAAAGGCCGGCAAGTGAGCTTCCGCGACGAGTGCGGCGTCTTCGGGATCTACGGACATCCGGAGGCGGCCAACCTCGTCTACCTGGGGCTCTACGCGCTCCAGCACCGCGGCCAGGAATCCGCGGGGATCGTCTCCTCCGACGGGACGCAGATCTTCCAGTCGGTCGGGATGGGGCAGGTCGCCGACGTCTTCCCGCCCGACTCGCTCAAGCGGCTCAAGGGTTCGGCGGCCGCAGGGCACGTGCGCTACTCCACGGCCGGCTCTTCGCACGTCCTCAACGCGCAGCCGATCCACATCTCGTACCACTCGGGCGAGATCGCCGTCGCGCACAACGGCAACCTCATCAACGCCGCCCGCCTGCGTTTCGAGCTCGAGCGGCAGGGGTCGATCTTCCAGTCCACCTCCGACACGGAGGTGATCCTCCATCTCATCGCCCGCTCGCCCTATCCTGACCTCGAGGATGCGATCACGGACGCGCTCAAGCAGGTCGAGGGCGCGTACTCGCTCGTCTTCCTGACGCGCGACCGCGTCGTCGCGGTCCGCGATCCGCGCGGCTTCCGCCCGCTCTCGCTGGGGCAGGTCGAAGGCGCGTGGTGCGTCGCCTCCGAATCGTGCGCGTTCGACCTCATCGGCGCGCGCTTCGTCCGCGACGTCGCGCCCGGTGAGATGGTCGTCATCGACGCGAATGGGGTCCGCTCGCTCACTCCCTTCCCCCAGGCGCCGGTCTCCCAGTGCGTCTTCGAGTACGTCTACTTCGCGCGGCCCGACTCGTTCCTCTTCGGCCAGGGCGTCCAGAGCGTCCGCAAGCGCATGGGCGCGCGCCTCGCCGAAGAGCATCCCGTCGCGGCCGACATCGTCGTGCCGGTCCCCGACTCCGGCGTCTACGCCGCGCTCGGCTACGCCGAGAAGAGCGGGATCCCATTCGAGATGGGGCTCGTCCGCAACCACTACGTCGGGCGCACGTTCATCGAGCCCAAGCAGTCGATCCGCCACTTCGGGGTGAAGGTCAAGCTGAATCCCGTGCGCGACCTTCTGGCCGGCAAGAAGGTCGTCCTCGTGGACGACTCCATCGTGCGCGGCACCACCAGCCGGAAGATCGTCTCGATGATCAAGGAAGCGGGCGCCAAGGAGGTCCACGTGCGGATCTCCTGCCCGCCGACCGTGGGCCCCTGCTACTACGGCGTCGACACGCCGAACCGCAGCGAGCTCATCGCCTCGAGCCACTCGATCGACGAGATCCGCAAGTACATACGCGCCAGCTCGCTCGGCTATCTCTCGCTCGAGGGGATGAAGGCCGCGGTCGGCGAGACCACCGGCCCGGCCGCGGGGGCCGGGGACCCCAGCCGCTTCTGCAACGCCTGCTATACCCTCAACTACCCCGTCCCCCTCAGCGACGACGAGCTCGCCCAGCTCCCGCTCTTCCAGAAGGCCAAGCGCTAGACCCTTCGCGCGGACGTGGGGCGCTCACGCCCTCGGCGGCAGTGTCGCCAGCAGCTTCATGAGAGAGTCGAACTCCACGGGCTTCGTCATGTGGGCGTCGAAGCCGGCCTCCTTCGAGTGACGGCGGTTCTCCTCCTGCCCCCAGCCGGTCAGGGCGATCAGGACCATGTCCTTGCCCCAGGACTGCTCGCGGATGCGGCGCGCGGCGGCGAGTCCGTTCATCTTGGGCAGCCCGATGTCCAAGAGGACGACCTGCGGGCGGAACTGCTCGGCGGCCTCGACCGCGGCCAGCCCGTCATGCGCCGTCCGCGTCTCGTTGCCGAGGATCGAGAGAAGCGTGGTGAGAGACTCCGCCGAATCGACGTTGTCGTCGACGACGAGAAAGCGGCGGGAGACTACCTCCACTCCCGTACCGGCGTGCTCGCGAGGAAGCCCCCGCGCCGGCGCCTCCGCGAGAACAGGGAGCCGGACGGTGAACTCGCTCCCCTTGCCGGGTCCTTCGCTGTAGGCCGTCACGTCTCCGCCGTGCAGCTGGACCAGCCGCTTCACCAGGGTCAGGCCGATGCCCAGCCCGCCCTGGGCTCGCTCCAGCGTCCGATCGACCTGTACGAACATGTCGAAGACGCTCCCGAGCTTGTCCGCGGTGATCCCGAGCCCGCTGTCCTGCACCGTCACCTCGACCTCGCCGCCCCATCGCTGCACGGTGATCGCGATGCGGCCCCCCGGCTCCGTGTACTTGCACGCGTTGTTGAGCAGGTTGTGGAAGATCTGGGCGAGCCGCACGGGATCGGCGTCCAGGATGACCGGCTCGGGCGGCAAGGTCAGCGTGAGCTCGTGGCGGAAGGACTCGGTCATGCCGCGGTCGCTCTCGACCACTTCACGAAGGATGGGTGCGAGCTCGGTCCGCTGCCGGCGCAGCTCGAGCCTGTTGCTCGTGATGCGGCCGACGTCGAGCAGGTCGTCGACGAGCCGCACGAGCTGGCTGAACTGGCGCTCCATCGTGCCGCGGGCGTGGCGGAGCATGTCGAGGTCCCCGTCCGCCCGCTTCAGGATCTCCAGCATGTTGCCCAAAGGGGCGAGCGGACCGCGCAGCTCGTGGGCCAGCATCGCCAGGAACTCGTCCTTGCGGCGGTCGGCGTCCCTGAGCGCCTTCTGGCTGAGCTCGAGCTGCTTGCGGGCCGTCACGTGGGCCGTGATGTTCCTGAAGTAGCAGACGACCCCGTGGCGCCCCTCCGGGAGCGGGATGCGGTCGACCCTCCATTCGAAGTAGTCGGGCGTCTCGCGATCCTGGCGCAGCCGGGCGCGCTCGCTGGCGATGTAGGGCTCTCCGGTGTTCAGGGTGTGGCGGAAGATGCCCTCCAGCTCGTTCGCATAGTCATCTTCGAGAAGCAGGTGGAGGACTTCGCCGAAGTCGCGGCCGACGACGTCGCCGGGGATGCTGGCGAAGGAGGGCCGGGCGATCGAATTCATCTCCCGGATCCGGAAGTCGGCGTCCACCAGATAGACGCCGAGCGGCGCCTGTTCCAGCAGGGTCATGAACTGGGCGCCGCGCCGGAGCTCCGATTCCATGGCCTCCCGCCGCATCCGGGCCATCTGAAGGTGCGCCCCGACCCGCGCGAGGAGCTCGCGCGCGCTGAACGGCTTGATCAGATAATCGTCCGCGCCGGCCTCCATCCCCTCGACCCGGCTCTCTTCCCCCGCCCGGGCGGAGAGCAGGATGACCGGGGTGTCGCGGGTGCCGGGTTCGGCGCGAAGCTCCCTCAAAAGGCCGAATCCGTCGAGCTTCGGCATCATCACGTCGGTGAGGACCAGGTCCGGCCGCTGCGCGCGCACGGCGTCCATCGCCGCTTCGCCGTCGGCGACGGCCCGGACTCGATAGCGTTCGGCGAGCAGGCGGGCCAGGTACTGACGCATGTCGGCGTTGTCGTCGGCGATCAGGATGGAGGGCCGCTCGCCCCCCGGGCCCGTCCCCGCCCGCGATGCGGGCATGGGGAGCGTCTCGGGATAGACCGGGAGGTCGGAGCCGGTCTCGTCGCGGCTCCCGTCGGGGAGCCACCGCACGGCTTCCTCGACGAAAGGACCCGCGCCCGTGACCGTCGAGGCGAGGCTGCGGTTCTTCGCGGTCTGTTCCGGCGGAAGGTGCGCCGACCCGAACGGCAGCGTGATCGCGAACGACGTTCCCTTGCCGGCCACGCTCTCGGCGCGGATGCTCCCGCCGTGCAGCTTGACCAGCTCCTGCACGAGGGCCAGCCCGATACCGCTGCCCTCGTGGGTGCGCCCGCGCGCGTTCTGGACACGATGGAACCGCTCGAAGAGGCGCGGCATCTCTGCTTCGGGTATGCCGGTCCCGGTGTCGGTTATCTGGAGCACGACGGCGTCCGCGTGTCCCTTGTGATCGGCCTTCTCCTCCGGTCCTGCGCTGCGTTGCGGCCGCAGGGAGACCACGATCTCCCCCTCGAAGGTGAACTTGAACGCGTTGGAGAGAAGGTTGAGGACGATCTTCTCCCACATGTCGCGGTCCACGAAGACGGCTTCCGGGAGCGGAGGGCAATCGACCGTCAGCCGGACGCCGGCCCGCTCGATGGTGGCCCGGAACACGCTCGCGAGCTCGGCCGTGAATGCCGCCAGGTCGGTCGGCTGGAAGACGGCCCGGACGCGCCCCGCCTCGATTCGCGAGAAGTCGAGCAGCATGTTGACCAGGCGCATGAGCCGCATCCCGTTGCGGTGGACGACCGCGAGCTGGTCCGCCGCGGTGGGGGACAGGTCGGTGCGGCCCTGCGCGAGGAGGTCCTCCAGGGGACCCAGCATCAGCGTCAGGGGCGTGCGGAACTCGTGGCTCACGTTGCTGAAGAATGCGGTCTTCACGCGGTCGAGCGCCGCGAGCCCCTCCGCGCGCTTCTTCTCGTCTTCGTAGGCGCGCGCGTTCGCGACGGCGGCGCCGACGTGGCCCGCGAGCAGGTCCAGGAACCCCCGGTACTCGTCGTCCAGCTGGAGGCGCGGGCTCGCCCCCGCGACGATGAATCCCGCGAGCCGCTCCTGCCCGACCCCTTTCAGCGGGAGCACCAGCGCCGCGTGCGAAGGCTCCGGCCATGCTCCTCCCGGGAGCCCGCCGAGGCTCTCACCCAGACCGACGATCTCCACGTTGCGGCCGGTCTCGGCGACGCGGCTCAGTGGCCAGACGGCGTCGGGAGCCAGAAGATCGATCGTGGCCGGGCTCGCGGTCGCTCCCGGCGTCAGCCCCGTCGAGGCGGCGAGCGTCGCGAACCGGCCCTCGTCGTCGAGCAGATAGAGAAGGACGAAGGGGAGGTCCTGGACGCTGCCGGCCAGGGTCGCGGCGGCGAGCCCGCACGCGTGCGCGGCGGAGATCGCGCCCGCGGCCCGCGCCGAGAGCTCGCGCAGCGTCCTCAAGCGCCGCTCGCCCAGGACCCTGCCTGTCGTCTCGCTCACGATGCAGAAAACGCCGCCCACCCGTCCGCTCTCGTCGCGCACGGGATCGTAGGAGACGTCGAAGGTGGTCTCTTCGAGGAACCCGTACCTTCGAATGTAGAAGGGCCGGTTGCTCGCCCAGTACGCCTCGCCGGTCTCGACCACGCCCTCGAGGAGGTCCCGCAGACCGTCGGCCCAGATCTCGCTCCACGCGTCCCGGGCCGGCAAGCCCAGGACGTCGGGGTGCTTGGCCCCGAAGACGGGCCGGTAGGCGTCGTTGTACAGCGTGATCAGGTCGGGGCCCCAGAAGAGAATGATCTGCGCCTTCGAGGGAAGGAGGATGCTGACCGCGCTGCGCAGGCTCTGTGGCCAGCAGTCCGGAGAGCCGAGCGGTGTACGGGTCCAGTCCAGCGCCCGGATGCGCTCGCCCATCTCCCCGCCGCCGGCGAGGAAGGAAGCCCCGGCGTCGTCGCTGTTCGGCTTGGTCTTCATGGTACGGATCCCAATATTCTACCTCTGCTCACGGGAGGACCCTGCATAGGTCGCGGCGGCCCGTCCCGCGCTCTTGACTCGGACGCGGCTCCGGCCGACAATCGGCGTCCATCCCCGGTATGGCGGGCGCCCCGCGCCCGCGAAGGCCCGTCACGACGTACGATTCCGAGCGCAGCGCAGGACTTGCGAGCGGCCCGAAGAGGAGAATCGGCTTGACCGAGAAGCGCGGACTCACCTATCGCGACAGCGGCGTCGACATCGACGCCCAGGATGTGGCGCTCGCCCGCATCAAGGGCTTCCTCAAGGAGACGAAGACCCCCGAGACGCTCTCGGACCTGGGCTCCTTCGGCGGGCTCTTCAAGGTGCCCGGGGGCTACGAGGAGCCGGTCCTCGTCGCATCGACGGACGGGGTGGGGACGAAGCTCAAGGTCGCCTTCGCCGCGGGGATCTACGACACGGTAGGGCGCGACCTCGTGAACCACTGCGTGAACGACATCTTCGTGCAGGGGGCGCGGCCGCTCTTCTTCCTCGACTACGTGGCGACGGGGCGGCTCGACCCGCACATCATCGCGACCGTCGTCGAGGGGGTCGCGCGCGGCTGCAAGGAGCACGGCTGCGCGCTGCTCGGCGGCGAGACGGCGGAGATGCCGGACTTCTACGCCGTCGGCGAGCTCGACGTCGCGGGGACGATCGTCGGGATCGTGGACCGCAAGAAGATCGTGGACGGCAAGAAGATCGCCCCGGGCGACGTCCTGATCGGGTTGCCGTCGGCGGGGCTGCACACGAACGGCTACTCGCTGGCGCGGCGCGTGCTCCTCGAGGAGATGCGCCTCGCGGTGGGCGACACCATCCCCGGTGTCGGGCGCACGGTCGCGGAGGTCCTGCTCGCCGAGCACCGCTCCTACTACGCCCCGCTCGCGAAGCCGGTGGACGAGGGGATCGTGAAGGGTCTCGCGCACATCACGGGCGGCGGGATCACCGACAACCTCCCGCGCATCCTCCCCGAGGGGACGCGCGCGCGCATTACGCCGGGATCCTGGCCGGTCCTTCCCGTCTACGACGTCATCCAGCGCGAGGGCCGGGTCGAGGAAGGGGAGATGTACCGCGTCTTCAACATGGGGATCGGCATGATCGCGGTCGTCGCCCCCGAGGGCGCCGCGCGCCTGCGCAAGCACCTCGACGGGATGAAGGAAGCGCACTACACGATCGGGACCATCGTGAAGGGGAAGCCCGGCGTCGAGTACGACGAGGCGGCGGGCGGACCCGAGGCCGCGCGCGGGTGATCGCCGGCCGGTGAGCGGGCGCGGCAAGATCGGCGTCCTGATCAGCGGGCGCGGCTCCAACATGGAGGCGCTCGCGATCGCCTGCAAGGAAGGGCAGATCGCGGCGCGGATCGCGCTCGTCGTCTCGAACGAGCCGGGGGCCGCCGGGCTCGCGCGCGCGCACCGGCACGGCATCGAGACCGTGGTCCTCGACCATCGCGAAGCGCGCGGGCGCGAGGCGCACGACCGCCGCATCGCGGAGGCGCTCGACGGCGCGGGGTGCGATCTGGTCTGCCTGGCCGGCTACATGCGCCTGCTCTCGCCCTGGTTCGTCGGGCACTACCGCAACCGGATCATGAACGTGCATCCGGCGCTGCTCCCGGCGTTTCCGGGACTGGACGCCCAGAAGGCGGCCGTCGAGCACGGCGTGAAGGTCTCCGGCGTGACCGTCCATTTCGTGGACGAGCACCTCGACCACGGCCCGATCATCGTCCAGGCTTCGGTCCCGGTCCACGAGGACGACACGCCCGACACGCTCGCGGCGAGGATCCTCGTCGAGGAGCACGTCCTCTATCCGCGCGCGGTGCGTCTGTACTTCGAGGGCAAGCTGTCGGTCGAAGGGCGGCGCGTGGCGGTCAGGGAATAGCCGCGCAAGCCGCATCACGGGGGTCGTCAACAAGGGGGCGGGAGGGTGGACCGATGTACAACGAGACGATGTCGGCGGCGGAGCTGTGCGTGAGCGATCTTCCGCGGGGTGTGAGGCCCCGCGAGAAGATGATGCGGGGCGGGCCGCGCGGGCTCTCGCACGTCGAGCTGCTCGCGGTGATCCTGGGCACCGGGACCCGCAAGGAGAACGTCCTCAAGGTCGCGGAGCGGCTCATCCGCCGCTACAGCGTCGGCGCGATGCCGTCGCTCAGCGTCAAGGAATGGATGGCGAACCCCGGGGTGGGGGATGCGCGCGCGTGCCGGCTCGCGGCGCTCTTCGAGCTCTCCCGGCGCGTCGACAAGGCCGCCTCGCGCGAGGCTCCGCGCATCTCGACCCCCAAGGAAGTCTACGCGCAGGTGCGCGATCTCGGCGCCGCCAAGAAGGAGCACCTCCTGGGCCTCTACCTCGACTCCCAGAACCACCTCCTCGCGCGCGAGACCATCTCGATCGGCTCGCTCAACACGACCCGCACGCACCCCCGCGAGATCCTCCACCCCGCGATCACGCATCTCGCCCTGGGCTTCATCCTCGTCCACAACCACCCGAGCGGGACGCTCGTGCCGTCCTCCGACGACGTCGAGTTCACCCGCGCGATCTCGCGGGCCGGAGAGCTCATGGGAATCCCGCTCTACGATCACATCATCGTGACGCGCGAGGGGTTCGTCAGCCTGAAGGAGAAGGGGATGCTGTAGCCGGCTCCGGGGAGCCGGGCCGCGCGCTGTAGAATGCGCGGAGTGGAGGCTTCGTCGACATCGCTGGCGCGGATCGCCCGGCACGGCCTGCGCAGCGGCGCGCGCACGGGCTGGTTCCTCGCGAAGATCATCGTGCCGCTCTCGGCGGGCGTGGCGATCCTCTCCTGGACCGGAGCCCTCGCGGCGATCGGACGGGTCCTCGCCCCGGCGATGCGGCTCTTCGGCCTCCCGGGCGAGGCCGCGGTTCCGCTCGTCGCGGGATGGACGGCGGGCGTCTACGGGGGGATCGCCGCGGCGACGACGCTTCCCTTGACCTACGCGCAGCTCAACGTCCTCGCGATCATGGTGCTCACGGCGCACAACCTGCCGATCGAGTCGGCGATCGCCTCGCGCTCGGGGGCGTCCGGGCCGCGCGTCTCGGTGGTGCGCCTGGCCGTCGCGGTCATCCTGGGCGCGCTCCTGTGGCAGGTCCTGCGCCACGGCTCGCTCGCCACGAGGCTCGCCCCGCACGCCGTGACGGCGGGAAAGGATCCGTCGCTCTCGGCGTTCGCGCTCGCGTGGCTCCTGGGGAACGTCAAGCTGGTCGTCAAGATCTTCGCGATCGTCGTCGTCCTCACGATCGCGACGGACCTCATGCGCGCCTACGGGGTGTTCGACCTCCTGGCGCGCCGCCTGCGGCCCCTCATGGCGCTTCTGGGCCTCTCCGAGCGGGTCACGTTCCTCTGGCTGACGGGGACCTTCCTCGGCCTGTCGTACGGCTCGGGGCTCATCATCCAGGAGGCGCGCACGCCGGGACGGTTCCGGCGCGGGGACCTGCGCGATCTCCACGTCTCGATCGGGATTGCGCACTCGCTCCTCGAAGACACGCTGCTCTTCGCCGCCGTGGGCGTGAACCCGCTCTTCGTCCTGCTGCCGCGGCCCGTCGCCGCGGCGATCGCCGTGCGCGCGGGGCGCGGCTTCGTCACGGAGCGGCCGGCGGCCACGGAGATCGAGCCGTCCGAGACGGCGGGAGCCGCCGACCCCACGGAGGTCGGCGACGCCGGTGAGGCCACCGAGATCGGCGCGACCGCACACCGTGCCATGAGCCCGGGAGCCTGAGATGACCGCAGCGCCGCGCAGCGCCAAAGAGCAGTTCGACTACCTGATCGGCGGATGCATCGACGTCGTGCGCGGGGACGAGCTCCTCGCGCGGCTCACGGCGTCGGTCGAGAAGGGCCGGCCGCTGGTCGTGAAGACCGGGTTCGATCCCTCGTCGGCGGACATCCACCTCGGGCACGTCGTCCTCATCCGCAAGATGAAGCAGTTCCAGGAATGCGGGCACGACGTTGTCTTCGTGGTGGGGGACTTCACCGCGATGATCGGGGATCCGACGGGCCGCTCGAAGACGCGCCCGCAGCTCACGCGCGAGGAGATCCTGGCGAACGCGGAGACCTACCGCCGTCAGGCGACCAAGATCCTCGACCCGGCGCGGACGCGCTTCTCCCACAACAGCGAGTGGCTCGACGCTCTCGGCGCTCCGGGGATGATCCGGCTGGCCGCGAAGTACAACGTGGCGCGCATGCTCGAGAGGCGCGATTTCCGCCAGCGCTACGATGCGGGACAGTCGATCGCCGTCCACGAGTTCCTCTACCCGCTCGCCCAGGCGTACGACTCGGTGGCCCTGAAGGCGGACGTCGAGCTGGGGGGCACCGACCAGCTCTTCAACCTCAACGTCGGGCGCGACATCATGCCGGAGTACGGCCTGGCGGCCCAGATCGTCATGACGACGCCGCTCCTCGAGGGGCTCGACGGGGTCCAGAAGATGTCGAAGTCCCTCGGCAACTACGTCGGCATCGACGAGGCTCCGGCCGAGATGTTCGGCAAGATCATGTCGATCTCGGACGCGATGATGTGGAAGTACTGGGGCCTCGTCGCGGGCGCGCCCGATCCCGAGATCACGATCGCGCGCACCGCGGTGGAGGCGGGGATCCTCGATCCCGTCGCGGGACGCGAAGAGCTGATCGCGGCGCTCGCCGCGCGGCGCGAAGTGCCTCCCGGGGAAGAGAGCGCCGACAGCGCCGCGATCCTGGGCGAGGACGTGGGGTCCGTCCTCGAGACCTTCGGCGCCTCCTCGCTGCATCCCAAGGAGCTGAAGATGGCGCTGGCGCGGCGCGTCGTCGGGGACTTCCACGGCGCGCCCGCCGCGACGCAGGCCGAGGCCGAGTTCCTCAAGATCTTCTCCGAAGGGCACGAGCCGACCGAAGTCGAGGAGTTCGTCCGTCCGCTTGCGCCCGACGGGGCATGGCTCCCGAAGCTCCTCGCGGAGCTGGGGCTCGTAAAGTCGAACAGCGAGGCCGTCCGCCTGATCCAGCAGGGAGGGGTGACCGTGGACGGGACGCGCGTGGACTCGAAGGACCACCGCCTCGCGTCGGCCTCGCCCGCGAGCTACCTGCTCAAGGTCGGTAAGCGCCGCTTCGCCCGCGTCCGGTTCGAGTAGGCGCGTCATGACGAAGAGTGCGCGCCCGGGGCAGAAGCGCGGAGTCCCCGACGCCGGCCCGCGAGGACGGTCGTGAGCGCGGAGCCCGAAGGGGGCGGAGCGGCCCCCGACACCGGCGAGAGCCCCCGCACCGGCCGCCACGTCTTCCACGTCGGGGCGGCGATCCTCTTCAGCCGCATCGTCGGCCTGATCCGCCAGCGCGTCTTCGCGCACTACTTCGGGATCTCGGCTGCGGGGGACGCCTTCAGCGCGGCCTTCCGGATCCCCAACTTCCTGCAGAACATCTTCGGCGAGGGGGCGCTGTCGGCGTCCTACATCCCCGTCTACTCGCGCCTGCTCGCGAAGGGGGAGAAGGAGGAGGCCGGGCGGGTCGCGAACGCGGTCTTCGCGCTGCTCGCGCTCACGACCTCCCTGATCGTCCTCGCCGGTGTGCTCTCGGCTCCCTATCTCGTGGACGTGATCGCGGGGGGATTCACGGGAGACACGCGCCTGCTGACGATCCGGCTCGTCCGGATCTTCTTCCCCGGCGCCGGCCTCCTCGTGATGTCGGCGTGGTGTCTGGGCGTCCTCAACAGCCACCATCGTTTCTTCATCTCCTACAGCGCGCCCGTGGCGTGGAACCTCGCCATGATCACGACCCTCGTGGCGTTCGGGCCGCGCGTGAGCGGGCTCCTGCACGGGGACTTCCGGCTCGCCGAGATCACGGCGTGGGGCTCGGTGATCGGCAGCGCGCTCCAGTTCGGCGTGCAGATCCCCGCCGTGCTGCGCCTCACCGGCGGGATCCGGCCCGTCCTGGAGCTGGCGAACGCGCACGTGCGGACTGTCGTCCGGAACTTCCTGCCGGTCCTCGTCAGCCGCGGGATCGTGCAGATCAGCGCCTTCGTGGACGCGATGCTGGCGAGCTGGCTCCCGATGGGCGCCGTCAACGCGCTGACGTACGCGCAGAGCCTGTACACGCTTCCGGTGAGCCTGTTCGGCATGTCCGTCTCCGTCGTCGAGCTGACCACGATGTCGCGCGCGCTCGGCGGAGAGGAACAGGTCGCGAAGGTGCTGCGGGAGCGCCTGTACGCGGGAACGCGGCGCCTCACGTTCTTCATCGTCCCCTCGTCGATGGCCTTCCTCGCCCTGGGCGACGTGATCGCGAGCGTCCTCTACCAGACGGGCCGGTTCCGTCACGACGACGCGATCTACGTCTGGAGCATCCTCGCGGGATCGGCCGTGGGCCTTCTCGCGTCGACGCGCGCGCGGCTCTATTCGTCGGCGTATTTCGCGCTGCGGGACACGAAGACGCCCCTGCGCTACGCGATCGTGCGCGTGGCGCTGACGATCGTCCTGGGCTTCCTCTTCGCCTTTCCGCTGCCGCGGCTTCTGGGCATCGACATGAAGTGGGGCGTGGCCGGCCTGACGGCGTCGGCGGGACTGGCGGGATGGATCGAGTACGCGCTCCTGCGCAGGACGCTCGATCGGCGGATCGGCCGTCCCGGTCTCCCCGCGTCCTACACGGCGCGCCTCTGGGCGAGCGCCGCGGCCGGCGCGGCCGTGGCCTGGGGATTGAAGGGACTCGTTCCGCCGATGCACCCCGTGCCGCTCGCGGCGATCGTGCTGGGCGGCTACGGGCTCACCTACTTTGCCGTCAGCCACCTCCTCGGGATCCCCGAGGCCGGCGAGGTCGCAGGTCGCGTCCTCCGTCCGTTGCGCCGCCTCGTCCGCTGAGCCGCCGGAGCCGGGCCACCCGTAAGGCGAGCGCCTCTCGATCCCCTCAGGATCGCGCGGGCTCTCCGTCGGGGGCCGCGTCGGTGCGCGCGAGGAGCTGCAGGACCGGTGTGGTCGCGAGCGTGGTCACGATGGCCATCAGGACGAGCATCGCGAAGAGCGTCGGCGAGAGGATGTGCAGGTCGAGGCCGAGGTTCAGGACGATCAGCTCCATCAGCCCGCGCGTGTTCATGAGGATTCCCAGCGAGGCCGCGTCGCGGCTCCCGAACCCGCTGAGCCGGGCCGCGAGGAAGCTGCCGCCGAACTTGCCGAGGAACGCCGTCGCGAGGATGACGCCGAAGAGCAGCCAGTGCGCGGCTCCGCGGACGAGCCCGACCTGGGTGCGCATCCCCGTGAACGCGAAGAAGGCGGGAAGGAGCAGGACCACCACGACGTCTCCCAGCTTGTGGTGCAGATCGCGGGCGAGGCGCGAGTCGTGGGGGATGAGCGCGCCGAGCAGGAACGCGCCGAAGATGGCGTGGATGCCGGTGGCCTCGGTGGCGAGCGTGGAGAGCAGGAGCCCGACCACGACGACGGCGAAAGCGGTCTGCGACACCGACTTGCGCAGCTCCTGGAGCCGCACGGCCCGGGCGATGAGCGGACGGGCGACGATCAGCATGAAGGCGAGATAGAGCCCCGTGGCGCCGAAGGTGATCAGGACGCCGGACGTCCGGGCCTTCGCGACGGCCATCAGGAAGGCGAGCAGGCACCAGGCGGTGACGTCGTCGACCGCGGCGCACGTGAGCGCCACGACGCCCAGGGGCGTCTTGGACATCCCGCGATCGGTGAGGATCCGAGCGAGCACCGGGAACGCCGTGACGGAGAGCGAGACTCCGAGAAAGAGCGCGAAGACGGTGAAGGGGACGTCGCTCGTGGAGAGCCTGGGATAGAGCCCGAGCGCGAGGGTGGATCCGAGGACGAAGGGGACGACGATGCTCGCGTGGGAGATGGCGACGGTGGCGTGCGTGCGGTGGCGCAGCTCGCCGGTGTCGAGCTCGAGCCCCACGAGGAACATGAAGAGGATCACACCGATCTGCGCGAGGATCGAGAGGTAGGGGGCGGCGGACGGGGGCAGCAGGTAGCCCATCGCCGCCGGTGAGAGGGCGCCGAGAAACGAGGGTCCGAGAAGAAGGCCCGCGATCACCTCTCCGATCACCGGCGGCTGGTGGAGTCGCTTGCAGAGCGCTCCCAGGGCTCGCGCCGCGATGATGACGACGACCAGGGCGAGCAGCACGTGCAGCAGGACGTCGGCGTTGCCGGGGACCGCGCCGGGCGCCGTGTCCCCGGACACCGCAGGGGGCGGGGCGACGAGCGTCGCGCCGGCCGCGCGCACCAGCAGGAAGAGCCCGATCGCGCCCGCGATCATGAGCGGGTAGGCGAGCATCCCGGTCCGCCACAGCCCGCGGGAGCCCGCCCCGCCGGACCTCCCGCTCGTTTCAGTACGGCTCACGCCCCGATTATCCCTCACCGCCGAGCGCGGAAAGTGCCCAGGATCACTTGCGGCCGCGAAGCGGCCGTCCGTGCATCAGGGCCGGGCGCGGTAGCCTTTGGCAACCTCAGTAGGCGATCTGGGCGCGGTAGCGCACGACGGTCTCGCCATCTGCGGGGACGGGGACCTCGAAGCCGATCGTGCCGGCGTCGATCTTCGTGGCCTTGTGAGTGGCCTCGACGACCTTCCACTCGCCGCCGACCGGCTCGCGCAGCGTGACCGTGACGGGCGTGTCCTTGTGATTGCGGATCTTCACCTCGAACGCGACCTCGACGTCGTAGGGCTTGAGGTTGATGGTCTTGTAGTCGGTCTGGGTGCGGGTCGCGACGACGTCGAAGGCATCGCCGATCTTGAGGTTGACCGTCTCGTCCTTGGGCGTGTGCTGGATCGCGTCCTCGCCGATGAACTGCTGCGCGCCCGAGCTGTCCTGCTTGTAGACGCGGATCGTGCCTGCGGGGAGGGGCTTGCCCAGCCCGCCCGTCTGCTTGTTCTCGAACGCGAGGTAGACGCCGACGGGCAGGTCGTGGCCGAGGTCCCCCTGGCGCTGGCGATACCACCAGTTCTGTCCGACGATCAGGAAGGTCTTCTTGAGCGGCACACTCGCGGCCGACAGGAGCT
>Ga0070671_100000276_pt1 | contig 34693 bp, 28 predicted proteins | sample KBSS73metaG_FD_65341 | JGI IMG/M metagenome (GOLD analysis project Ga0070671, IMG submission 65341) | Switchgrass rhizosphere microbial communities from Kellogg Biological Station, Michigan, USA - KBS S7-3 metaG | ecosystem: Host-associated > Plants > Roots > Rhizosphere > Soil ...
CCATGGCGAAGTACCGCAAGGGCTCGACGGTCGCGTGGAACTGGGGAAACGGGCAGGGCGAGGGCACGGTCGCCGAGGTCCACACCGAACGCGTCGAGAAGACGATCAAGGGCACCACGCAGACCCGCAACGGCACCGAGGACAACCCCGCCTACGTGCTGCACCAGGAGGACGGGACCACGGTGCTCAAGCTCGAGAGCGAGCTGGAGAAGGCCTGACCTACTCGTCGTCCTCGTCGTCGACGACGTGGACCGCGGCCTCCTCGGCCGACGCGCCCGCGCCGTCGATGCCGACGTCGGAGGCCCAGGCGTCCGAGTCGGTGTCCGACGGGCCGCCCTCCGCGGCGTCGACGAGCCTGCCCGCGCGCCCGTCGCCGACCTGGTCGTCGAGCAGCTCGCCGTCCGTGTCGTCGGTGTCCGACTCCCAGTCCGGGTCCTGGTCGTCGACGGTCTCGTCGGGGTTCTCGCGGGCCAGCCGTGAGTCCAGGGACGCGTCCTCGTCGGCGGTCCACGGGCGCTCGGGCGGGGAGTAGCCCTCGTCCAGCACGTCGGCGACCCCGTCGTCGATCAAGGTGTCCTCGGGCTCGAGCTGGTCGCTCTCGACGTCGATGCTGTCGGGGTCGCTCATACCGACAGCCTGGCACCGTCCGGGTCGGCGGCGCGAATCGGACCCACCTCGTCGACGAGTCCCCAGCTCAACGCGGTGTCGACGGCCACGGGGGCGCCGGAGAGCGCCATCCACAGCGTCCGGTGCCTGCCGATCCGACGCGGGATGCTCACCGTCCCGCCCGCCCCCGGGACCAGGCCCATCGCGACCTCGGGGAGCCGCAGCACGGTGTCCGGCGCGGCCACGATCCGTCCCGCATAGGCCGGGATCTCGATGCCGGCGCCCACGCAGGCGCCGTGCAGGTGGACCTCGACCCGGTCCCGCACGGCGTGCATCGGCAGCGCGGCCCCGGCCCGGGTGCGGACGAGATGGGCCGTGACGAGGTCGGGGGTCGTCCCGAACTCGTCGAGGTCGCCCCCCGCGCAGAAGACGGGGCCTGCGCCGCGGAGCACGACCCGCTCGATCCCCGGATCGAGCCGTGCCACCTCCAACAACCCGACGAGCGCGTCCCGCACCTGCGCCCCGTAGGCGTTGCGGCGTTCGGGGCGGTTCAGCGTGAGGTGCAGGACCGCACCGTCCCGCTCGGCGAGGACCGGTTCGTCCACAGTGGGCGGGAGGGGGCGCGGCCCGCGGGCACTGAGCCAGGCGCGGAACTCGGGGCCGCCGAGCAGGGTGGAGTAGGCCAGGGACTCGGCGGCGAGGGCGTCGGGGACGTCGAGGGCCCCGGACCAGCGCAGCAGCCCGGCCAGGACGGTCGCGGCCTGCGGGTTCGCCGCGGCCGCGGCGTGCAGCCGGGCGAGCTCGGCCGCCGGGTCCGGGACGCCGACCTGATCGGGACCGGTCTCGGTGCCTGTCGGGACGAGCGTGAGATCGAGGGCGCGGGCGAGCGGGGACCGTCCGCCGATCCCGACCAGGATGCGGTCGCTCGGTGGGATCTCGGGCGGCGCGGGCGCGGTCAGGTCCACTCCCCACAGCGGCTCGACGACCCGCCCCTGCCCGTCGAGCAGCGGAGGCTGGTCCAGGAGCGCCTCTGGCGCGACGACGAGCACGGTGCCGATGATGTCGGACCGCGCCGGCCGCCGCGGCGCCGGTGCCGGTGCGGTGGTCCCCGCACACCCCCCGCCGAGTCCGCCGAGTCCGCCGGATCGGTGGCTGCCGGGTCGGTGCCCGCCGGGTCGGTGCCCGCCGAGTCGTGCCCGCCGAGTCGTGCCCGCCGAGTCGTGCCCGCCGAGTCGTGCCCGCCGGGTCGGTGCCCGCCGGGTCGGTGGCGGGTCGTCGGCGGGTCGCCTCCGCGGGCGCGGGTACTGTCGCGGCGTGGGTTCGTGGGCGGACTGGCAGGCCTCCGGGGTCGTCGCGCTCACCGGACATGCGCACGGTCCGGCGCTGGTCCCGCCGGGACGGGCGGCCTCGGTCGCGGCCGGGCTCGGCGCGCTGTTCGACGTCGACGGGGCCGCTCTGCTGGGCGAACGCGCGGCCGTGACCGGGCGCGGGCGCGCGGGGCGGACCTCGGTCGGCGGAGCGTGTCGGCTCCTCCCCCTCGCCGACGGCTGGGCCGCCGTCTCCTGTGCCCGGCCGGACGATCCCGCGCTGCTCGGCGCGGTCGTCGAGCACCCGCTGCCGGACGACGATCCGTGGCCGCTGCTCACCGAGGCCCTCGCCGGGATGGGGGCGGCCGACCTGGCGGAACGCGCCGAGCTGCTGGGGGTGGCGGCCGCCCCGCTCCCCCCTCGCACCGACCCGACGGCGCCCCGGGATGTCGGACACGCGGGCCGAGGTGTGAGACACGCGGGCACTGGTGTGGGACACGCGGGCACTGGTGTGAGACTCGCGGGCAGTGGTGTGAGACTCGCGGGCAGTGGTGTGGGACTCGCGCGTACTGGGGTGGGACTCGCGGGCGGTGCGGTGGGCCGGAGTTCGTCGCCCTCCGACACGGTCGACCCGGTGGACCCGGTGGACCTCGGTGGACGGTTGGTCGTCTCCTTCGCCGCACTGTGGGCCGGGCCGCTGTGTGCTCATCTCCTCGCGCTCGCCGGGGCGCGGGTGGTGACCGTCGAGACCCCGCAGCGCCCCGACGGCGCGCGTCGGGGCGATCCCCGCGTGCACGCCCTCCTCCACTCGGGCGAGCGGTCGGTGGTCCTCGATCCCACGACGGACCGGGCGGCGCTGTCCGCGCTGGTCGCCGCCGCGGACGTGGTCATCGAGGCCTCGCGGCCCCGGGCCCTGCGCGGGTTCGGGCTCGTCGCGGAGGAGGCGGTCGCGCGCGGCACGACCTGGATCTCGATCACCGCGGCCGGCCGGGCGTCGAACCGGATCGGGTTCGGCGACGACGTCGCGGCGGCCGCCGGGCTCGTGGCCCTCGATCACGAGGGCCTGCCGGTCTTCGTCGGGGACGCGATCGCCGACCCCCTGACCGGACTCGCCGCGGCGGCCCTCGCGGTCACCGAACCCGGTGTGCTGCACGACGTCTCGATGTCGGCGGTGGTCGCCGGGACACTCGACGGCACCGCGGGCGGACCCGTCGACGAGGCCCCCGCGCCCCGCCATCGCCCGATCCCCCCACCCGGCCCGGCCCTCGGCGCCGACACCGCGGCCGTCCTCGCCGAGCTGGGGATCACCCGGGGAATCACTCCGGGGAACGCGCGCGCCCGGTGACACTCCTGCTGCGTGACGCCGACGTCGGGGGCCGTCGCGTCGACGTGCTGGTCGACGGGGGGCGGACGGTCGGCGTCGGGCCCGCCGGGTCGGGAGGGACCTCCGGGTCCGGAGCGACCACACCGCCCCGGTCACCCGACACCCGGCCGGACGAGGTCGTCGACTGCCGCGGGGGCGCTCTGCTCCCCGGGCTCGTCGACCACCACCTGCACCTCAACGCCCTCGACGCCGCCCGCCGCTCGGTCCGCGCCCCCGCCGAGCACACCGCCCTGGCCGCTGCGCTCGCCGCCGCGCAGGCGGACGCGCACGGCTGGGTCCGCGGCGTCGGCTACCCCGGCGACGACCTCGACGCCGCCCTCCTCGACCGGTTGCACCCGGACCGCCCCGTCCGCGTGCAGCACCGCAGCGGCGCGCTCTGGGTCCTCAACGGCAGGGCGCTGGAGGCGCTCGGCGGCACCGACCACCCGGGCGTCGAGCGCGGGGCGGACGGGACCCCGACCGGGCGGATCTTCCGGGCGGACGACTGGCTGCGCACCCGCCTGCCCGCCGCCACCCCGCCGGACCTGCGGGAGCTCGGCGCCGAGCTCGCGGCGCTCGGGCTGACGGCCCTCACCGACGCCACCCCCGACCTCGACCGGGAGACCGCGGCGGCCCTCACCGCGGTCCCGCAACGCCTCACGCTCCTGGGCGTCCCGCTGGACGAGGCACCGCCCGCCGGGGCCGTCGTCGGGCCGTACAAGATCGTGCTCGCGGACCCGGACCTCCCCCCGCTCGACGACCTGGTCGCCCGGATCCGGGCCGCCCACGCGGTCGGGCGGTCCGTCGCCGTGCACTCGGTGACCCGCGAGTCCCTGGTGCTGCTGGTGGTCGCGTTGCGGGAGAGCGGGATCCGGCCGGGCGACCGGGTCGAGCACGCCGCCGTGGTGCCCGCCGAGCTGATCGCGGAGCTGCCCGCCGTCGTCACGCAGCCGGGGTTCCTGGCCGACCGCGGGGACCGGTTCCGGCGGGAGACGCCGGAGGCCGAGCACGGCGACCTCTACCGCTGCGCGAGCCTGGTGGCGGCGGGGGTGCCGGTGGCGCTGTCGTCCGACGCGCCGTACGGGCCGGTCGATCCCTGGGCCGTCATCGCCGCCGCGACGACCCGGGGCACCCCCGACGGCGGCCCCCTCGGTCCCGCCGAGCGCCTCACCGCCCGCGAGGCACTGGACCGCTACCTCGTCGCGGAGCCGGGCGGTCCCCCGCGGCGGATCGTCCCCGGCGCGCCCGCGGACCTCGTCCTCCTCCAGGACCCCCTGACCGAGGCCCTCCGTAGGCCCACGGCGGAGCAGGTCCGGGCGGTGTGGATCGGCGGCGAGCGGCGGGCCTGAGCGACGCCACCAGGATGAGGTCGAGGCCGTCCGGTCCACCCCGACCGCGCGGATGCGCGCACCCGGCGTTCCCGGACGACGGACGGGCGTCCAGCAAGGCAGACAGAACGATCTGTCTTGCATTGTCGCGAGCCGCGTGGCAGGGTCGATCTCGCAAGACCGATCGTGTCGTCTCCTGGAGGTCCCACCGTGCCCACCGTCTACACCGCCGCCGCCATGTCCACCGGGGACGCCCGCAACGGCCACGTCCGCTCCTCCGACGGCCTCATCGACCTCGATCTGGCCACGCCGAAGGAGATGGGCGGCGCGGGCGGCGCCACCAACCCGGAGCAGCTGTTCGCCGCGGGGTACTCCGCCTGCTTCCACTCCGCGCTCAAGGCGGTGGCCCGATCCAAGAAGGTGACCATCACCGACTCCTCGGTCTCCGCCGAGGTCGGCATCGGCCCGAACGACGCGGGCGGCTACGCCCTCACCGTCGCGCTGAGCGTCGAGCTCGCGGGCGTGGACCAGGCCACGGCCGACGAGCTCGTCGAGGCCGCCCACCAGGTCTGCCCGTACTCGAACGCGACCCGCGGCAACATCCCGGTGACCCTCGAGGCCACCGTGGCCTGACCCGGGACACGCGGAGGGGCGGCCACCCGAGGGTGGCCGCCCCTTTCGGCGTGGCGGTGTCCGGTCGTCAGTCGCCCGCGACCGGCTGGATCCGGATCGGCCCCGTCTCCGGCTCGCGGGACCGGCAGACGTCCGCCGGGCCCAGGGCGATCCGGACGTCCGTGGTGCCGCCCGGCACCACCCGGACCACCTGCACGTCCGGCGCGTAGCCGCTCGCGGTGAGCGTGTAGTCGCCCGCAGGCAGGTCGGTGAAGGCGAACGCGCCGTCGGCCGTGGTGGTGACCGAGTCGACGACCCGGCCACCCGCGTCGACCAGCGTGGCGACCGCCTCGGGGACGACCCGGCCAGTGCTCTCAGCGCGCACGGTGCCGCGCAGCTCGGCCCGGTGTGGCAGCAGCACGTCGTGCCGCAGCGGCGCCCGGTCGGTCAGCGTGACGGTGGTGGCGACCGGGGTGGACCCGTCCCCCGCCGCGGTCAGCGTGAAGGTCCCGGGGGTCAGCCCGCCGATCCGGTAGCGGCCTGCGGCGTCCGTGCCCGCGGCCCCGACGACGTCCCCGCGGGCGTCGATCAGGGTGATGGTGAGGCCCGCGACCGCCTCTCCCGGCTCGCGGGTGACGGTGCCCGCGATCTCGGCACCCCCGCCGAGCGCGACGTCGTGCCGGGTGGGCCGGTCCGCCACCGCGACCATGGTGGCCGACGGCGTGTGCGGTCCCGCGGCCACGACCAGCAGGTACGTGCCGCCGGTGGGCAGGTGGAACTCGTAGCCGCCGTCCGCGTCGGAGACGGCGCGCCCGACCTGGTCCCCGCGGGGGTCGGTCAGGGTGACGACCGCGCCGCCGATCCCCGCGCCCGAGCGGGTGGTGACGAAGCCGTACACCGCTGCTCCGACGCCGTCGGGGTCCGCGGTCGCGCGCGGCGTGGCCTCGGACGGGGCGGGCTCGACGAGCGTGTGCCGCCCCCGCTCCCAGGCCGGCTCCGCGACGGGGTCGACCGCGGTCGCGGTCTCCGCGACGGCGACGGTGTCCGCCGAGCCCGTGTCCCTGTCCGCCTGCTGCTGCTGGATGCCGCTCAGCGTGCGCAGCGGCACCTCCTTGATGAAGGCGATGGCGATCGCCGAGATCACCGCGAGCGCGCCCGCGACCAGGAAGATCGTGGCCGTCCCGTCGCCGTACGCGGCGCGGACGATGTCGCCCAGAGCAGGCGGCAGGTCGTTGAGGGAGGCGATGCTGACGTCCCCGGAGCCGCCCTCGGGGACCGCGACGCCCGCGGCGCCGAGCCCCTCGGTGGTCAGCGAGGCGACCCGCGAGGCCAGGACCGCGCCCAGCACGGACACGCCGACGGTGCCGCCGAGCGACCGGAAGAACGTCACCGTGGACGACGCCGCGCCCAGGTCCGAGGGCTTGACCGTGTTCTGCACGGCCAGCACGAGGTTCTGCATGGTCATGCCCATGCCGATGCCGAGGACGGCCAGGTAGCCGCCGACCAGCACCATGTCCGTGGTGTGGTCGATGGTGCCCAGCAGCCCGAACCCGACGACCATCAGGATCGCGCCCGCGACCAGGAAGACCTTCCACCTGCCCAGCCGGGTGATGAGCTGCCCGGAGAGCGTGGCGGAGAGCGTGGAGCCGAGGATCATCGGCAGGGTCAGCAGGCCGGACGCCGTGGGCGAGTAGCCGCGGGCGATCTGGAAGTACTGGCCCAGGAAGACCGCGCCGCCGAACATCGCGACGCCGACCGCGATGCTGGCGACGACGGCCAGCGTGGTGGTGCGGTCCTTGAACAGGTACAGCGGGATGATCGGCTCGGCCGCCCGCGACTCGACGAGCACGGCCAGGCCCAGCAGGACGACGCCGATGCCGAGCAGCAGCCACGAGGTGCCGGAGGTCCAGGCGAAGTCGTTGCCCGCGAGGGTGACCCAGATCAGCAGGTCGCAGACACCGCCCGCGATCAGCGCCGCGCCGAGGTAGTCGATCGTGACCGGGCGCTTGACGACCGGGAGGTTCAGCGTGCGCTGCACGACGACCAGCGCGACGACGGCGACCGGCGCCCCCACCCAGAAACACCACCGCCAGCCGAGCGCGCTGTCCACGATCACGCCGCCGATCAGCGGCCCGGCGACCGTGGCCAGGGACATCACCGCCGCGATCGGGCCGGTGTAGCGGCCGCGCTCGCGGGGGCTGATCATCGCCGCCATCACGATGATGACCAGCGACTGCAGTGCGCCGAGGCCCAGACCCTGCACCGCGCGCCAGGCGATCAGCGTCTCGACGGACGCCGAGAAGCCTGCCAGCACCGAGCCGCCGATGTAGATCACGATCGCGATCTGGACCAGCAGCTTCTTGGAGAACAGGTCCGACAGCTTGCCCCAGATCGGGGTGCTCGCCGTGGACGCCAGCAGGGTCGCGGTGACGACCCAGGTGTACTGGTTCTGGGAGCCGTGCAGATCCGTGATGATGGTCGGCAGGGCGTTGGACACGATGGTCGCGGACAGGAACGCCGTGAACATCGCGAGCATCATGCCTGCGAGCGCCTGGACGATCTGGCGCTGCGTCATGATGCCGCTGTCCTGGGCGTTCACCGCGACGGCCGGACCCGTCGGCGGGGCGGCCTGGTCGGCCTGGGGGGTGGACACGGGCGTTCCTCGACTCTCGGGGGGTGTCAGCCGACGGCGGCGCGGTGCCGTCCGCCGGTCGACGTGCGGTTCAGGTCGGCGAGCAGGGTCCGGAGGTCTCCGACGATCCGGGCGACCTCGGCGTCGTCGCGGTGGACGAGGGCGGCGGCGACCTCCTCCGCGCGCTGGGCGCGGTGGCGGCGCAGCGCCTCGGTCCCCCGCTCGGTGATCCCGACGAGCTGGGCCCGCCGGTCCTCGGGGTCGCACCGCCGGGCCACCAGGTCCGCCTCCTCGAGCAGGGCGACCCGCCTGCTGATGACCGAGGCGTCCAGGTCCAGCGCGGCGGCCAGTCCCCCGACCCGCAGCTCGCCCTCGTCGGCGAGCACGCTCAGCACGGCGACCTGGCCGATCGGCCGGGCGCCGGGGTCCCCCGCCTCGGCCTCGCAGGCCTGGCGGGTGGTACCCAGGGCGACGACCTCGCGGATCACCGCGACGACGTCACCCGCGGTGGACGAGCTGATCACGACCTTCTCCTTTGCTTGCTACAAGCATACTATTCATGATGCTTGCAGCACGCAACCAGAGCGCCGTCGACCACCCGATGGCGCGACGCCGGGGAGACACGGCTCACGGCCCCACCCGCGCTCTCGCCGGGTTACGGTCCAGGGGGTTGAACGGACGTTCGGTGAAATGGGGGACTCGATGACCGGGGTCGAGGTGGTCGGGACCGCACAGCAGCGCGCCTGGGTCGCACGGGTCGACCCGCCCGTGGAGCGGTTGGCGGCCGGCATGTGGTCCGTACCGGTCCCCATTCCCGACAATCCGCTGCGCTACACGCTCTGCTACCTCATCCCGGGCGACGACGGCCTCGTCGTCGTCGACCCCGGGTGGGAGACCGAGGAGGGCTGGGCCGCGCTGGAGGCCGGGCTGGCCGCGGCGGGCGCCCGCGCGGAGGACGTCGTCGGGATCGTGGCGACGCACGTCCACCCGGACCACCACGGGCTCTCCGCCCGGCTCGCCCAGCGCTCCGGCGCCTGGATCGGCATGCACCCCGCCGAGGCGGCGACCCTGCCCGCCCGCGGGTCCGCGCGACCTCACGACGGCGCGATGGCGGGCTGGCTGTGCGGGTGCGGAGCCTCGGAGCAGGAGGTCGACGAGCTCGTCGGCCCCGGCGGGCCCCGGCCGGACTTCGAGTCCATGGCCCACCCGGACGTCCTGCTGGAGGACGGCGACGCGCTCCCGCTGCGGGGGCGGACCGTGCGGGCGGTGTGGACGCCGGGGCACACCCCGGGGCACCTCTGCCTGCTGGAGGCGGACGCCCGGGTCATGCTCACCGGGGACCACGTCCTCCCCCGGATCACCCCGAACATCGGGATGACGCCGGGCAGCGACGACCCCGCCCTGGAGACGTTCCTCGACTCGCTGGACAAGATCGCCCGCACGGACGAGGAGCACGACGGGCTGATCGCGCTGCCTGCCCACGAGTACCGCTTCCGCGGGCTGGCGGGCCGCGCCCGGGCCCTGCAGCAGCACCACGCCGAGCGCTGCGCCGAGCTGGTGGCGATCGTGCGGGAGGCGGGCGAGCCCACCGTCTGGGAGGTCACCGCGCGGCTGACCTGGTCGCGGCCGTGGTCGGAGGTGGGCCGGATGCGGATCGGCGCGCTCGCCGAGACCGCGTCCCACGTGCGCTACCTCGTCGACCGCGGCGAGCTGAACTGCGACGGCGACCCCGTCTGGGGCGCCGCGGTCCCGGACGAGACGGTCCGCGTCCGGCTGCCGCGCCGCGCCGTGGCCTGAGCCCAGCGGAGCGCGACGGCGGCACCCCGGACCGGGGTGCCGCCGTCGGACGGTGGCGGGGGTGTCCCCTCCCCCGCCCACCTCGGATCAGGTCAGTTGATCCCGCCGAGGGCCCCGTAGACGGGCGCCAGCACATCGAAGATCCCGAACGTCGGGTCCTCGATCGACACCGGCGCGTGGTCGAGCACCCAGACGGGGTCACCCGCCACGGCGGTCTCCGACGGCGCCGTCGGCGGCTCGGCGACCAGCGGTGCGGCGGACGCGACGCCGGCGCCGAGCACGGTCAGTGCGACGCCGCCGAGCACGGCGGCGGTGGTACGGATCATCATGTGTCCCTTCGGTGGTGTGTTCAGCGGTGATGTGGTCAGCGGTGCTGTGTTCGGCGGTGCTGTGGTCAGCGGTGTGGTCAGCACAGCGAGTCGACCGGCTTCGGGTTCGTGTGGCCGAACAGCGGCCGCAGCCGCAGCCCGACCCACGTCCCGGCCAGCGCGACCACACCCCAGATCCAGCCGTGCAGGCTGAACGAGGCGATCCCGGAGAAGTACGCGCCGATGTTGCAGCCGCCCGCGAGCCGCGCGCCGTACCCCATGAGGATCCCGCCGACCACGGCACCGGCCGCGATCCGCCACGGGATCCGCTTGTGCAGCAGGAAGGCTCCGCCGACGCCGGAGGCGAAGAGCGCCCCGATCATGATCCCGATGTCGAGGACCGAGACGCGGTCGGCGAGGACCGGCCCCGCCAGCGACCTCGCGTTCGCGGGCACCTGCCAGAAGGCCCAGCTCTGCGGCTCGGCCCCGAACCACTGCAGCACCTTCGCGCCCCAGAGGCCGAAGGCGGACGTCACGCCCCAGGGTTGTCCGGAGACGACCAGCACCGCCGCGTTGAGCACCGCGAGCACGATCGCGCCCACCCACATCGGCCACGAGCCGCGCAGCACCCGGGCGATCCCCCGTGCCGACGGCGGCCGCTCGACGGGCGGCGGGGTGCGGCGCCGCGCGACGACGTAGGTCAGCACGGTGATGCCCACCATGACCAGCAGGGACAGCGCGAGCGCACCGGGGATGCCGAACACCGCGCGGAGGTCCACGGGGACGCCCTGCGGGACGACGTTCGTCCAGAACGGGTAGGTCAGCGCCGCGAACACCGAGCCGACGACGAACCCGAACAGCGTCAGCACGATCGCGGACTGGCCGCTGCCGACGGCGAACAGCGTGCCGGAGGCGCAGGAGCCGCCGATCTGCATGCCGACGCCGAACAGGAACGCGCCCACGATCAGCCCGATGCCGATCGGGTTGACGTAGCCCCTCGGGTCGCCGGACAGGCCGATGCCCGTCGCGAAGACGACGGCGAACAGGACGGTCGCCACCCCGAGCATCACCATGTGCGCCCGGATGGCCGCGCCCTGCCCGACGGCGACGAGCTGCCGCCAGCCGGAGGTGAACCCGAAGCGCGAGTGGAACAGGGTGAACCCGAGCGCGAGGCCCAGCGCCCCGGTGACCACCATCGTCGCGGGGGCCACCCGTGAGACGCCCCACAGGAACAGGGCGGCGAGCAGCACCGCGACGGCGGTCGGGATCGGCTGGGTCGGTGGGGCCTCCCGGTCGAGCGGCCCGAACGCGGCGCGTTCGGTGTCGAGGACCCCCTTCAAGGGGGCGGTGAGCACGGACATGGTCTTCTCCTAGGACAGGGGCGGGGAGACCGGCACGACGGTTCCGCCGGGGAACCACGAGGCCGGGTTGGGGGCGCCGGCGTGGTGCTCGCCGGTGCTGGTCATCGGGACGTCGACCGGCGCGGCGCCGAACAGCGTCGGCCGCTCGGCCGGGGGCACGCCCTCGTGGCGGGCCCAGGCGAGGTACCCGGCCGTCGCGGGCGGCTCGCCGGGGAACATCGCCGCGACGGCCCCGGCGTAGCGCCGGGAGAGGGTCTCCTGGGGGTCGAAGGTGAGCGGCAGGACCGAGGAGGCCGTCGCCGTCACCACGCCGGGGGTCAACAGCCACGGCGCCAGGTAGGTCCCGCCCAGGTGGGTCGGGGTCTCCAGCGCGCGGGCCGAGGCCTGCTCGAGCGCCGCCCTGGCCGGGCCCCAGCCGGACACCACGACCAGCGCGGAGTCGGGGTCCACGCGGTCGACGAGGTCCACCTCCGCCGCGACGGTCCGCACCAGCTCGGCGGCCGCCACCGAGCGCGGCGACTCGTCCGAGACGAGCCGGATCGAGTCCACGCCCCGGTCGACGATGCTGCGCACGGTCGCCCGCAGCGCGGCGGCGTCGGCCTCGGACAAGGCGTCCGACGGGCAGGCCGTCACGTCGGCGGCGGGGGCCCCCGGACGCTGTCCGGCGAGGTCGCCGAGCAGCGCCGAGGCGCACTCGGGCCCGTCCGGCCCGGTCAGCGCCGTCGCCATACCCGAGCCGGTTCCGGTGCCGGTGTCGGAGCCGGTGTCGGAGCCGGTGTCGGAGCCGGTGTCGGAGCCGGATGTGGTGCCGGATGTGGTGCCGGTGTCGGATGTGGTGCCGGTGTCGGAGCCGGATGTGGTGCCGGTTGTGGTGCCGGTGTCGACCGGGACCGTCGCCGACCCGGTGCCGACGGAGACCGTCAGCACCCCCGTCCCCGCGGGCAGGTCGACGACGGCCCAGCCGCCCCCGGCGCCGTCCCGCGCCGTGATCGGGACGGGCGGGGAGTCCCCGGCCGCGACCGTCGCCGTCGTCGCCGGGGCGGACTGGTGGTGCGAGGTCGGGGCGGCCGCGGGGACGGCCTCCCCCTCGGCCGGGTAGGCGCCCGAGACGTGCACCAGGTTCGGACCCGGCCGCAGCGGCGCGACGAGGACGGAGAGGACCTCCCCGCCGCTCGCGATGGTCCGCAGCAGCGGCCGCCCCGGGACGGGGGCGGGACCGGGTGGCGGCAGCGCGCCGAGCACACCCGCCGCGGCGAGCCCGGTGGCCCCGAGCACCGTCGCGATCCGGAGGACCTCACGCCCTCGAGACGCCCGCCCGCGTGCACGTTTCGTGCTCTCAGCGCGATCCGCCTGCCTCAGTGCACGTTTCGTGCTCTCAGCGCGAGCCGCCCGCCCCAGTGCACGTTTCGTGCTCTCAGCGCGAGCCGCCCGCCCCAGTGCACGTTTCGTGCTCTCAGCGCGAGACGATCGCCCGTTCCGTGCCGTCAGCGCGGTCGGCACAGCGCTCACCGCACGAAACGTGCGCTCGTGGTGCCCCACCGCCAGCACCCCGACGACCCCGAGCGCCGGCAGCACCACCGCGACCAGCGCGGCGAGACCGGCGGCGCTGCCCAGCAGGTCGTGGCTCGTCTCCGGACCGCTGACCAGGAGCTGCGCCAGCCCGGCGATCGTGGCGAGCAGCCCGCCCGTGACCGCGGTCGCGGCGGCCCGGACCCCGTCGCGACGAGCGGGCCCGCCCGGCACCGCGGTGAACGACAGCGTCGGCGCCTCGGCGATCTCGCGCTCCGCCGCCCGCGCTCGAGCCGTGCCCGACTCGCGCGCGGTCGCCCGACCCGCCGACTCGGCGGACTCCGGTTCCCGGGCGGTCGCGCCCCACGCGGCCGCGCCCACCAGCAGCGCGGCCCCGACGGCGTAGAGCGCGTCCAGCACGAACGGGGCGCCGGTGTGGGTCGACCCGAGCTGCACCGCCAGCAAGCCCACCAGCGCCACCCCGGGGAGGGCGGCCCAGCGGGTCCCGACCAGCGCCGCGGCAGCGAGGGCCGCCACCACCTGGGACACCGTGCCGAGGACGGACACGTCCCCGGTGAGATGCACGACCTCGGCGGCGACGGCCACGACGCCCGCCGCCACCCAGGTCGTCACCGTGAGCCCGCGACCGGGCCGGGCCGCCGGGCCAGCCACCGACACGAGCGCGATGCCCGCGACCAGCGCCGTCCCGACCAACAGTGCGACCCGTAGGCCCACCGCGAGTGCCCCCGCCTGCTCCCCCAACGCCGCCGCCGCACGGGCGGCACTGGTGGGAGCGACACCATCCAGGGCCGAGGCCGGGCCCCCGCCCGCCACCGCGAGGAGCGGGGCGAGCGGGAGCACGACCAGGAGACGCCTACTTGATGTCGGCATCGTTCGTGACGAACAGCATCGAGTGGGGCTTCGCGTTGCCGAAGGAGCCGTGCGGCCAGCTCTCCCGGTTGAACGAGATGCAGGTGTCACCCGTGATCTCGTCCTTGAAGTCCTCGTCGAGGGCCAGCGACCCGTCCTTCGCGATGTCCACGAGGCAGACCTTGTGGTCACCGTCGGTGCCGGTGCGGGCCACGAAGTAGTTCGTGGTCGCCAGGCGCTTCGGCTGGTCGGTGACGTTGTAGAAGCCGTCCCCGCCGAGCTCGAGGTTGTCCAGGGCGCCCCAGTGCGGACCACCCGCGGCCTTGCCGGGGTTGATCGTCTGGTGGCCCTTGAGCGTCGGGCAGTCGGCCTCGGCGCCGCCTGCCGCGATCTCGCCCTCGGTATCGATCGAGCACTGCGCGTCGTCGCCCGCCTCGACCAGCTTCTCGATGTCCAGCGCGATCACGCCGCCGTCGGTGCCGGGGTCGTCCGCCCCGAGCGCGCCCGGCTTGCGTCCGATGATCGCGTGGTACAGCGTCTTGTCGTCCGGGCTGGTCTGCAGCCACCCGCCGTTGGACGACGGACCGCCGTTGTCACCCGCCTTCGGGTCCAACTCCTTCACCGCGGCGGAGAGGTCGTAGATCTCCTTCCACTCCGGCTCCGGGACCGTGATGTCCGGGGTGTAGAACAGCGCGCCACCCTGCATGGTCTGGGCGAACGCACCCTTGTGCCCGGGCAGATTGGTGACCGTGGTCTCCATCGCGGCACGGTTCTCGTTGTGCAGCGGGTCCTGGCCGTTCGAGCGCGGACCGGTCGGCAGGTAGGACACCGACTTGACCTTGGGGTTGTTCAGGTCGGAGATGTCCCAGGTCCGGACCGTCGGTCGACGCAGGTACGGCGACGGCGCCTTGACCGGGTCGAGGATGATCGATCGCGGCTCCGCGTAGTCACTGGTGACCATCGTGTCCAGGTCCTCGCGGACCTGGATCCCGTGCGGGTTGGCGCAGCTGGGCTGACCGAGCGCCGGCATGTTGAGGCACTGGGTCGGGTCCTCGGGCGTGCTGGTCGCGGCCGGGGCCTCGACCAGCTTCCGCCCGTCCTCACCGAACCGGACGACCTCGCCCGGGGTGCCCGCGAACCCGTTTCCGGTCCGCACCTCGCCGTGGGAGTACGTGCAGGGGCCCGGCACGACCGGTCCACCCATGTACGTCCCGTACGCCGTCCCATCGTTCAGAACCCAGTACGCGTCCGGCACCGACCCGCAGAGGGTTTGGCTAGGGAGGCTGATGCCGGAGAGCTTCAGCTCCGGCAGCGCGGACACGTCGAAGACGTAGGTGGCGGCGGAGTACAGGCCACCCGCGTAGATCTTGTCGCCCTTGCGCCACGAGTACTGCATGTGGTGCGGCTCGTTCTCGACGAGTGGGCCCACGGTGGCCGTGTTGACGACCTTGCCGTAGCTGGGCGAGCCCTTGGTGACGTCGACGACCGCCATGAAGTCCGGACCCGGTAGGGCGTCGCGGACCTTGTCCAGCGGTTTCGCCAGGGAACCGGGGAGGTTCTTGACGTCCGGGACGACGGTGTCGGCGACGTTCTCGTCGCCTGCCCAGACCACCATGTACTCGGGGCGGTTCCCCGAGCCCTCGGCGGCCTCGTCGATGGTGCTGTCGATGTCGCTGTCGATGTTGTTCTCGACCCAGTAGTCCTTGCCGTCGGCGCCCTTGACGTTCGACCGAACCTTCTGGACGTCCGCGTAGGCGTCGCCGCTGGGGATCGTGGTGATCCCGGCGACCACGCCCACCGCCAGCAGGCCGAGCAGGACCTTCTTCGCCGCGCGCATCAGCTGGGGAGCAGTCGGGTGGGTGCGCCCGCGACCGACTTGATCAGGCCCGCGACCGGCAGGCCCGCGGGCGCGTCGTCGAGGTGCTGGTTGATCGGGTCGTCGTACGCCGTCCGGCTCGGCTCGACGGAGGGAGCCGTGGGGGCGGGGGTGGGCTCGAGCCCGGTCGGCGCGGTCAGCACCGGCGCGAGGTCGGGCACGAGGTCCGGGGTGGCCGCGTTCGCGGTACCGCCCGCGAACGTCGCCAGGGCCGCGCCTGCGAGGGCCGCGGACCCGACGAGCCGGGTGGCCGACCGGGTGGGTCGTCTGTGACGGGACACGGGTGTCCTTTCTTCTCTGGGGAGCGGACGGCTCGGCGGGACCCGGTACGCCGGGGTGTCCTGTGTGGAGCGGGGAGCCCTGGGGACACGGCGGGACCACGGGTCGGGCGCGGGCCTGGCGCGCCGCCTGCGCCGCCCGAGCGGGCGGCGTACGGGGTGGCGGGCGCCGGTGCGGGGATCGGGGAGGCGGGTCCGGGACGGAAACCCGGAGCTCAGCTCACCGTCGCGCTACACAGCGCGCTCGCCACACGTCGCAGGTCGACGTGGCGTCGACAGGCGAACGTCTGGATGAGGCGCATGCCGACGACTGTGCCACCCGTATGGAGCACTGTCGGACGCACCCCCGAAGATCGGCTTTGTCCGGTCCTCGTGGGACGGCGGAAAAGGCCGGAATCGTGACCGGGGCCACGCATTCCCGGGCCCGAACAACCCGGACCGGCGGTGGGGGACGATCATTGGCGATTGCCGACTTCTTCACCTGATCGTGTCGCGGTTCTCGGGAACCGCTCACGGTTCAGCACCGTCAGGGGGTCCCGAGCCGCCGGAGACCCCACACGGGACACACCGGGCCCCGCTGATGATCACCCATTGTGGCGACCTCGAGGAATGGTGCTCGAAATCTGCCGTTAACCGGGCCCACACGCACCGGAACAGACAATCGACAACGATTTCGAGACGAACGGCGACACAATGTCCGGTCATTATCGGATGTCGCGGATCACACTTGACCGGGGGCGGGACGGTTGCCTACGGTTGTCGGCAGGTCATGAGTGCCAGCGTCAAGCCCCGGCTCGCTGGTCGGCAACCCTCCTCCGCGGTGGGGTGCTCCGGGTGACGACCCGGCCGCCGCGAACCCGCGGACGGCAAGCGCGGACCTGTTGCCGGTGATCTCCGAGGCGGGTCCTGTGAGGATCCGGGAGGATCGCCATGTCCCGCACCGCCACCCCCCGCACCGCCGCCCCCGCTCGGGTGCCTGCCCCCGCTCGTGTGGCACAAGCGCCACTGAGCGACGCTTGTGCCACACGAGCGACGGAGGCGCTGCCCGCGCTCGTCGGAACCGGGCTGCCCGTGCCGCTCGTCGACGGCCGCACCGTGCCCTACGCCAACCTCGACCTCGCCGCGAGCGCTCCGGCCCTGCAGGCGGTGGCCGACCACGTCGCGGAGCTCCTCCCCTACTACTCCAGCGTCCACCGCGGCGCCGGGTACGCCAGCCAGGTCTGCACCTCGGTGCTGGAGGCCGCGCGCGGCACCGTCGCCCGGTTCGTCGGGGCGCGGGAGGACGACGTCACGGTGTTCACCCGCAACACCACGGACGCGCTGAACCTGCTGGCGGGCGCGGTCCCCGGGTCCACGCTGTGCCTGGACGTCGAGCACCACGCCACGCTCCTTGCCTGGCGCGGCGACCACCGCGTGGTGGGTGCGGCGGACACCGTCGCCGAGACCCTGGACCGGCTGCGGGAGGCCCTCGCCGAGCGGCCCACCGCGTTGCTCGCGGTCACCGGCGCCTCCAACGTCACCGGGGAGATCCCGCCGATCGCCGAGATCGTCGCGCTGGCGCACGCCGCGGGCTGCCGCGTGGTGCTCGACGCCGCCCAGCTCGCGCCGCACCGCCGGGTCGACATCGCCGCCTGGGGCGTGGACTACGTGGTGCTGTCCGGGCACAAGCTCTATGCGCCCTACGGTGCGGGTGCCCTGGTCGGACGTCGGGACTGGCTGGACGTCGCGGCTCCCTACCTGGCCGGGGGCGGCGCCGTGCGCGCGGTCGGGGTCGAGGGCGACGCCGCGGAGGTCAGCTGGGCCCCCGCCCCGCACCGGCACGAGGCGGGGACTCCGAACGTGCTGGGCGCCGCCGCGCTCGCCGCCGCCTGCCGCACCCTGGACCCGGGGATCGACACCGAGGTGCCCGCCCACGAGCGTGCGCTGGTGGAGCGGCTGACTACGGGCCTGGCGGGGATCGCCGAGGTGACCCCGCTGCGGATCTGGGCGGAGACGGAGCCTGCGGAGTCGACCATCGACACCGAGACGGAGCCCGCGGAGCCGACCGTCGGAACGGACGCGTGGGACCGGGTCGGCGTGTGCAGCTTCACCGTCGCGGACATCCCCGCGGGCCTCGTCGCCGCCGCGCTGTCCGCCGAGCACGGCATCGGGGTGCGGGACGGCCGGTTCTGCGCCCACCCGCTGCTCGCCCGGCTCGCAGGCGGTGCCGACGCGGTGCGGGTCAGCCTGGGCCTCGGCACCACCGAGTCCGACGTCGACCGGCTGGTCTCCGCGGTCCGCGCGATCGCCGAGCACGGCCCCGCCGCGGACTACCACGAGGTCGACGGCCGCTGGGCCCCGATCGCGGACACCCGCGACCTGGACCCGTTCGGCCTCGGCACCACCGCGGGCAGCACCGCGGGCGGCGCGGCGGGCTGTGGCCACTGAGCGATCGTCGGCGCACTCGTCGCCTGCGGTCATGATCGGCGTTTCCGTGCGCTCGGCGCGGTCCCACCGACCCTGAGCGCACGGTTTCGGTGATCATGCCGCGCTGAGAGCACGAAACGTGCGCCCCGGCAGCCGAGAGCACGAAACGTGCGCATCGCGCTCAGAGCACGAAACGTGCGCCCCCGGCGGCTGAGAGCACGAAACGTGCGCTCAGCGGCGACTCCACCGCTCGCCCTGCGATCACGGCGGGGCGGGCGCATCGTGGGCGCGTCACCGTCGTTTCCCCGGCGGAGTGGGTGGTACACCCTCCCCCGGGTCGGAACAGGTCGCGGCGAGCACGGAGCGTGGATGTCTGAGGAGCAGGAGCAGGCGGAGGGGCAGCAGCCCCACGAGCCGAGCGAGATCACCTACGCGGAACACCTGCATCCCGCGCGCCCCCGCACGCTGCGCCACCGCGCGCGGGCCAAGTCCCCCGTCGTCCGGCGGTCGGTGGCCAAGGACGGGGCCGCGACCGGTGAGAACCCGGCCTACGTGTCCTGGCTGCTGAGCCAGTCCATGCTGGCCGACGCCAACGAGATCGCCCGCCAGTTCTCCGGCCAGGGCACCATGTGGCAGAACCCCTTCGCCGATCCCGGGCCGCGCCAGGCCGTCGAGACGGCGTCGGTGTGGTTCACCGCCTACCCGATCTCGTTCATCACGCGGCCGGGCGAGTCCTTCCTCGGCGCGCTGGGCGACGAGGAGCTCTGGAACGTCTTCTCCACCGTCGGCATCGAGGCCGTCCACACCGGACCCGTCAAGCGCGCGGGCGGCATCTCCGGCTGGCAGTTCACCAGCTCCGTCGACGGCCACTTCGACCGGATCTCCACCGAGATCGACCCGGCCTTCGGCACCGAGGCCGAGTTCCGCGCGATGTGCGGCATGGCCACCTGGTCCGGCGGCACGATCATCGACGACATCGTCCCCGGCCACACCGGCAAGGGCGCGGACTTCCGGCTCGCCGAGATGAAGTACGCGGACTACCCCGGCATCTACCACATGGTGGAGATCGAGGAGGAGGACTGGAACCTCCTGCCCGAGGTGCGCGGGGGCCGTGACTCGGTCAACCTCGACGCCGCCGAGGAGGAGGCGCTGGAGAAGGCCGGCTACATCATCGGCAGGCTCCAGCGGGTCATCTTCTACGCCGAGGGCGTCAAGGAGACGAACTGGAGCGCGACCAAGCCCGTGGTGGGGGTGGACGGCGTCTCGCGACGCTGGGTCTACCTGCACTACTTCAAGGACGGGCAGCCGTCGATCAACTGGCTGGACCCGTCGTTCGCCGGGATGCGGCTGGTCATCGGGGACGCCCTGCACTCCATGGCCGACCTCGGCTCCGGTGCGCTCCGGTTGGACGCCAACGGGTTCCTCGGCGTCGAGAAGTCGGCGGAGGGGCTCCCGGCCTGGTCGGAGGGGCACCCGCTGTCCGCCGCGGCCAACCACCTGATCGGCTCGATGGTCCGCAAGCTCGGCGGGTTCACCTTCCAGGAGCTCAACCTCACCATCGACGACATCCGCGCCACCTCGGCCGCGGGCGCGGACCTGTCCTACGACTTCGTCAACCGCCCCGCCTACCACCACGCGCTGGTCACCGGGGACACCGAGTTCCTGCGGCTCACCCTGCGCACGTCGCTGGAGCTCGGGGTGGACCCGGCCGGGCTGGTGCACGCGCTGCAGAACCACGACGAGCTGACCTACGAGCTGGTCCACTGGGCCACCGGGCACCGCGAGGACCTCTACCCCTTCGCGGGCGGCGAGCTCACCGGCGAGGCGCTCGCCGAGCGGATCCGCGCGGACCTCAGCGAGACCCTCGTCGGCGTCGACTACAACAAGGTGTTCACCACCAACGGCATCGCCTGCACCACCGCGACGGTCATCGCCGCCACGCTCGGGATCCGGAGCCTGGACGAGATCACCGACGACCACGTCCCCGAGATCATGCGGGTGCACCTGCTGCTGGCGATGTTCAACGCCCTGCAGCCCGGCGTCTTCGCGCTGTCCGGCTGGGACCTCACCGGCATGCTGACGCTGCCCGCCGACGAGGTCGCCGAGCTGATCGGCGAGGGCGACACCCGCTGGATCTCCCGCGCCGCGCACGACCTGATGGGGGCGGCGCCGAACGCCACGAGGTCGAGCTCGGGGATGCCGCGCGGCCGCTCGCTCTACGGTCCGCTGCCCGAGCAGCTGGAGGACGAGCGCAGCTTCCTGCGCCAGCTCCAGGCGATCCTCGCCGTCCGGTCCCGGCACGCCATCGCGACGAGCCGCCAGATCGACGTCCCGGACGTCTCGCACCGGGGCATGCTGGTGATGGTCCAGGAGCTCGCCAAGGACGACGACACAGTGGGAGCCCAGCACGTCACGGTCCTGAACTTCGCGGCCGAGGCGGTCACCGGCACGGTCCGGTCCGAGCACCTGGTCCCCGGTTCCCGCGTGATCGACATGTTCACCGACAAGGAGGTCGGGGTGGTCGACGACCTGCAGGCGTTCGTCGTCGAGCTCGAGCCGCACCAGGGGCACTCCCTGCTGTTGGAGCTGCCGTCGTGATGCAGCCGAGCGTCCACGTCGCGGTGCAGGTCGCCGCGCCCGCCGCCGCGGTCTACGCCTTCGTCACCGACCCCACGAACCTGCCGAGGTGGGCGGCGGGGCTCACGGGTGCTCGGTGGTGCGGCGGCGGCCGGACCCGAATAGCCTGCGCCGCATGAGCGACGGCAGGCTGGCCGCCCTGCGCGGCGGCGAGAAACCGGAGAACCTGCTCGCCGAGACCGCGTCCGGCTACGCGGTGTTCGGCGACCACCAGAAGCTGCCCGGCTACTGCCTGCTGATCCACCGCGGGGACGCCGAGCACCTCACCGACCTCGCGCCGCCGGACCGCACCACGTTCCTGGAGGATCTCGCGCTGCTCGGCCAGGCGGTGTTCACGGCCCTGCAGGGCGACGCGGCCTTCCGCAGGCTGAACTACGAGATCCTCGGCAACAGCTGGCCCCACCTGCACGGACACGTCCACCCGCGCTACGTCTGGGAGCCGGACGAGTACCGCTCCATGCCGGTCTGGCGCTACCCGGACCTGCACGCCGACGAGTGGCGGGTGGGCCCCCCGCACGAGGAGCTGCGGGAGCGGATCGCCCTGGAACTGAAGGCGTTGCTCATCGGCGGGGTCTGACAGGCCAAGATGGGCGGGTGACCCCGATCGTCGTGCGCCGGTGGGCCGCCCTCGCCGCGTTGCTCATCCTCCCGTTCCTGCTGGTCGCGGGCACCGCCGCCGCCGAAGCGCCGTTCCGCGTGCAGGACCGGGTGACGGACCGTTCCGGTGTCCTCGGACCATCCGGACAGGACGCGGTGGCGGCCGCTGTGCAGCGGTTGCGCGCCGAGAAGGGCTGGGACCTCTACGTCGTCTACGTCGACTCGTTCGACGGGCGGGACGGGGCCGCGTGGGCGGAGGCGACCGCCTCTGCGTCGCAGCTCGGGCGCAACCAGGTGCTATTCGCCGTCGCAACGGTCGACCGGGTGTACGGCACCTCGTTCGACCAGGACTTCCCGCTCTCCGAGTCGACCACGGACTCGATCGAGTCCGACGCCGTGCAGCCGAGGCTGGCGCAGTCGGACTGGGCCGGGGCCGCGGTCGCCTTGGCCGACGGGCTGCGCAGCGGGGGCAACGGTTCCGGTGGCGGCGGGTCGGCCGTGCCGTACGTGGTGGGGGGCGCGGTCGTCGTCGGGGGTGGAGCGCTGCTGCTCGCGCGGCGCCGCCGCAGGTCCGCCGCGCCCGCACCGGAGACCCCCGCCCCGCCGGAGCCGGTCGACCCCTTCCCCGGTGAGTCCACCCAGGACCTCGGCTTCCGGTCCAGCCAGGCGCTGCTGGACGTGGACAACGCCGTCGGGACCTCGGAGCAGGAGCTCACGGCCGCCCGCGGGCACTTCGGCGAGGAGGCGGTCGCGCCCTTCGCCGCGGCGTTGGCCCAGTCCCGCGCGGACATGGTCGCGGCCTTCGAGATCCGCCAGAAGCTCGACGACGAGGTCCCCGAGACCGAGCCCGAGCAGCGCGCCATGCACGCGGAGATCATCCGGCTCGCCACCCAGGCGGACGACCGGCTCGACGCCCAGGTGGAGGCCTTCGACCGGCTGCGCGCGCTGGAGACGGACGCCCCCGGCTACGTCGACGGGCTGGCCTCGCGGCTCTTCGGCCTGACCGCCCGGGTGCCCGAGGTCGAGGCCGCCTGGACGGGCCTGGCGGCCCACTACGCCGGCACCGCCCTCGCGCCGGTCGCGGACAACCTGTCCCAGGTCGAGTCGCTGCTCGCGGCGGCGGACAAGGAGATCGGGGAGGCCCGCACCCAGCTGGGCGCCTCGAAGCCTGCCGCCGCGGTGGTGGACGGGCGGGCCGCCGAGGACGCCCTCACCCAGGCCGAGACCCTGCTCGACGGGGTGGGGAGGCACGAGGCGGCGCTGGTCGAGGCGACCGGCAGGCTCGCGGGCGCCCGCGCCGAGGTGGCGCAGGACATCGCCGAGGCCGCCGCGTTGGCGGGGGTGGACCAGGCCGTCGTCGCCCGAGCCCGGGCCTCACTCGCGGCGTCGGACGAGGCGGCTGCGGGCTCCGGGGGTGCTGCGTCGGGCTCCGGGGGCGCTGCGTCGGGCTCAGGGGGCGCGGGTGCGACCGATGGAGCTGCAGGTGATCCGACCGGCGCCGGCGCGGGCTCCGGGGGTCGCCTGCCCGACCCGCTGGCCGCCCTGCACCTGCTCGAGGAGGCGAACGCCGCGCTGGACCAGGCGATCGCGGACGCCCGCGAGACGGCGGAGCGTGCGCGGCGCGCCGCGACCGCCCTGGACCAGGCACTGATCCCCGCGCGGGCGGCCGTCTCGGCGGCGGCGGACTTCGTCTCGACCCGACGCGGCGCCGTGGGGACACAGGCCCGCACTCGGCTGGCCGAGGCCCAGCGCCACCTGGCGGCGGCGACGGCGGGCGGCGACCCCGTCGTCGCGCTGCGGGAGGCGCAGCAGGCGGAGGCGATGGCGAACCAGGCGCTCGACCTGGCCCGCTCGGACGTCAGCCAGTGGTCCGGCGGCGGTGGTGGTGGCGGCCGGAGCGGCAACGTCGGCCTCGACCTCGGCAGCCTGGTCCTCGGCGGCATCCTCAGCGAGGCGATGCGCGGCGGCGGCTACCGCGGCGGATCCCGGGGCGGCGGCTACGGCGGCGGCTCGCGCGGTGGCGGATTCGGTGGCGGATTCGGGGGCGGCGGCCGCTCCCCCGGCAGCTTCGGCGGCTCCGCGAGCCGCGGCCGCAGAGGCGGCGGCGGCCGCTTCTGAGCCCGGCCCCCATCGCACGTTTCGTGCGCTCAGCGTCGCATGATCGCTGATTGCGTGCTCTGAGTGCTGCGCCCCCAGCACTGAGCGCACGAAACGTGCAGTCAGGGACCCAGCCGCCCCACGCTCCGAGCACAGCTACAGCAGCGCGCGGATGGCCTTCTCGAAGCCCTCGACGTGCGCTGTCGCCAGCTCCGCCGCCTTCCGCTCCTCGCCGTCGACCACCGCCTGCAACAGCTCGGCGTGTTCGTGGACGTGGCCCGGGAGGGTCGGCAGGCGGTCGAGGAAGAGCACCCAGATCCGGGTGGCGAGGTTGTCCAGCCGCACACAGACGTCCTCGAGGTGCGGGTTGCCGGTGGCGCGGTAGAGGGCGCGGTGCACCTCGACGTCCGCCCGCAGCAGCTCCCGGGGATCGCCCGCGGGATCCAGCGCGGCGATCCGCTCCGCGAGCCCGGCGAGGACCGCGCGGTCTCCCGAACCGGCGTCCCGGGCGGCGGCACGGGCCGCGACCGGCTCCAGCGCGAGCCGCACCTCGGACAGGTGCGCCAGGTCGGTGATGTCGACGGCGGTGGCGAACGTGCCCCGCCGCGGGTAGGCGACGACGAGCCGGTCGCCCTCCAGCCGCTTGAGCGCCTCCCGGACGGGGGTGCGCCCGGTGCCGAGCTCCGCGGCGAGCCCCTCGTCGTTCAGCGGGTCGCCCGGGCGGATCTCCAGCATGACGAGCCGGTCCCGGATCGCCGCATAGGCCCGGTCGGCCAGCGACTCCCCCACCGCGACAGCTGCGACGCTCACGCTCTGCTCCTCTTGACCGGCGGTCGTTCCGGCGCCTACCGTACCCGATGACTGATATACCAGTCCACGCCTAGTCGTCGAGCAGGAGCGCGTCATGCCCCTCGCCATCCGGTCCACCCTGGACCAGTCCCTCGCCGAGGCCGATCCCGAGGTCTACGCCGCCGTGTCCGCGGAGCTGGGTCGCCAGCGGGACACCCTGGAGATGATCGCGAGCGAGAACGTCGCGCCGATGGCCGTGCTCGAGGCGCAGGGCTCGGTGCTGACCAACAAGTACGCCGAGGGCTACCCGGGCCGGCGGTACTACGGCGGGTGCGAGCACGTCGACGTCGTCGAGCAGCTGGCGATCGACCGGCTGAAGGCGCTGTTCGGTGCCGATTTCGCCAACGTGCAGCCGCACTCCGGCGCGCAGGCGAACGCCGCGGCGATGGCCGCGCTGCTCTCCCCCGGCGACACGATCCTGGGCCTCGACCTCGCCCACGGCGGCCACCTCACGCACGGCATGCGGCTCAACTTCTCGGGCAAGCTCTACGACGTCGCCGCGTACCACGTCCGCGAGGCGGACCACCGCGTCGACATGGCCGAGGTCGAGCGGCTGGCCCGGGAGCGGAGGCCGAAGCTGATCATCGCGGGCTGGTCGGCGTACCCGCGGCAGCTGGACTTCGCCGAGTTCCGCCGGATCGCCGACTCCGTGGGCGCCTACCTGATGGTCGACATGGCGCACTTCGCGGGCCTGGTCGCCGCGGGGCTGCACCCGTCGCCGGTGCCGCACGCCCACGTCGTCACGTCGACCACGCACAAGACGCTCGGCGGGCCCCGGGGCGGGGTGATCCTCGCCCAGCAGGAGCTGGCCAAGAAGTTCAACTCGTCGGTCTTCCCCGGTCAGCAGGGCGGTCCCCTGGAGCACGTGATCGCCGCCAAGGCGGTGGCGTTCAAGCTCGCCGCCACCCCCGAGTTCCGCGAGCGGCAGGAGCGGACGCTGGCAGGCGCCCGGATCCTGGCCGAGCGTCTGCTCACCGAGGACAACGTCGGCGTCGTCTCCGGCGGCACGGACGTCCACCTGGTCCTCGTCGACCTCCGCGAGAACGAGCTCGACGGCAAGCAGGCCGAGGACCGCCTCGACCAGGTCGGGATCACGGTCAACCGCAACGCCGTGCCCTTCGACCCGCGCCCGCCGATGGTCAGCTCCGGGCTCCGCATCGGCACCCCGGCCCTCGCCACCCGCGGCTTCGGCCCGGCCGACTTCACCGAGGTCTCCGACGTCATCGCGCTGGCCCTGCGCCCGGACCCGGACATCGCGGGGCTCAAGTCCCGGGTGGACGCCCTCGTCGCCCGCCACCCGCTCTACCCGGAGATCTGAGATGGCCGAGCAGCTGCCCGAGCACCCCGACTTCCTCTGGCGCACACCGCAACCGAAGAGGTCCTACGACGTCGTGATCGTCGGCGGCGGCGGGCACGGCCTGGCGACCGCCCACTACCTCGCGAAGAACCACGGCATCACGAACGTCGCGGTCGTCGAGAAGGGGTGGCTGGCGGGCGGGAACATGGCCCGCAACACCACGCTGATCCGCTCGAACTACCTCTGGGACGAGTCCACGGCGATCTACGAGCACGCGCTGAAGCTCTGGGAGGGCCTCGAGGAGGACCTGGGCTACCCGATCCTGTTCTCCCAGCGCGGCGTGCTGAACCTGGCCCACACCGAGCAGGACGTCCGCGACTCCGTCCGCCGTGTCGAGGCCAACCGGCTCAACGGGGTCGACGCCGAGTGGATCGGCCCGGACGAGGTCGCCAAGATCTGCCCGATCGTCAACGTCAGCGCGGACATCCGGTACCCCGTGCACGGCGCGACGTACCAGCCGCGGGCCGGGATCGCGAAGCACGACTACGTGGCCTGGGGCCTGGCCCGCCGCGCCGACGAGGCAGGCATCGACCTGATCCAGGACTGCGAGGTCGTCGGGTTCCAGACCGACGGGGACCGGGTCACCGGCGTCCGCACGACGCGCGGGGACATCGCCTGCGGCACGGTCGCGCTCTGCGCCGCCGGGCACACCAGCGTGCTGCTGGACATGCTCGGGGTGCACGCGCCGCTGCAGTCGCACCCGTTGCAGGCCTTGGTGTCCGAGCTGCTGGAGCCCGTCCACCCGACGATCGTCATGTCGAACGCCGTGCACGTCTACGTCTCGCAGGCGCACAAGGGCGAGCTGGTGATGGGCGCGGGCGTCGACTCCTACAACGGCTACGGCCAGCGCGGCGCCTTCCACATCATCGAGCGGCAGATGGCCGCGGCGGTCGAGCTGTTCCCGGTGTTCGCGCGGGCCCACCTGCTGCGGACGTGGGGCGGGATCGTGGACGTCACGCCGGACGCGAGCCCGATCGTCGGACACACGCCCTACGAGAACGTCTACCTGAACTGCGGCTGGGGCACCGGCGGGTTCAAGGCCACCCCGGGGATCGGGTGGTGCCTGGCGGACACCGTCGCGCACGGCAGGCCGCACGAGTACGTGGCCCCCTTCACCCTCGACCGGTTCACCACCGGTGCCCTCGTCGACGAGCACGGCGCCGCCGCCGTCGCGCACTAGGAGAGTCATGCAGCTCATCGAGTGTCCCCACTGCGGCCCCCGCGAGGAGGTCGAGTTCCACTACGGCGGTGAGGCCGGGGTCGCGTACCCCGCGGATCCCGCCGCCCTGTCCGACGAGGAGTGGGGGCGTTTCGTGTTCGTCCGCGCCAACCCCAAGGGCCTGCTGGCCGAGCGGTGGTCGCACTCCGCAGGCTGCAGGCGCTGGTTCACCGCGGTCCGCGACACCGCGACCTACCGGTTCCAGCGATGAGCCGGGTCGACGGCTACGGGCGCATCGACCGCTCCCGGGTCCTGCGCTTCACCTTCGACGGGATCGAGTACACGGGCCACCCCGGCGACACCCTCGCCTCCGCACTGCTGGCGAACGACGTGCGGGTCGTCGGCCGAAGCGTGCGGTTCGACCGCCCGCGCGGCATCACCGCGGCCTGGAGCGAGGACCCGACCGGGCTGGTCCAGGTCGAGGAGCCGTTCCCCGAGCCGATGCTGCTCGCGACCACGATCGAGCTGGTCGACGGGCTGGTGGCGCGCTCGATCGCAGGCCGCGGCCGGCTCGCGGAGGTGCCGGACACCGCGCGCTACGACCGCCGCCACACCCACTGCGAGACCCTCGTGATCGGTGCCGGGCCCGCCGGGCTGCTGGCCGCCCGCACCGCCGCCCGCCGCGGGGACCGGGTGGTCCTCGTCGACGACCGGCCCGCCGCGGGAGGGTCGCTGCTCGGCACCGAGCGGATCTGCGGCCGCTCCGCGTTCGAGTTCGTCGCGGACACCCTCGCGGAGCTGCGCACGAACCCCGACGTCCGGGTCCTCGCCCGCACCACCGCCTTCGGCCACTACGACGACGGGTTCGTGCTGGCCCTGGAGCGCCGCACCGACCACCTGGGCGCGGACGCCCCCCGGACGGTCTCCCGGCAGCGGGTCTGGCGGATCCGGGCCGGGCACGTGGTCGTCGCGACCGGCGCGCACGAGCGGCCGATCGTGGTGTCGGACAACGACCGGCCCGGGATCATGCTCGCCGCGTCCGCCCGCGACCTGCTGCACCGCCACGGCGTCCTCGCGGGCCGCTCGGTGGTCGTGTTCACCAGCGACGACGCCGCATACGACGCGGCCGCCGACCTGGCCGAGGCGGGCGCGACGGTCACCCTCCTCGACACCCGCCCCCCCTCGAGCGCTGCCTTTGCACTGCCCGCTCCGGAGCAGGCAGCGGAGCAGGCAACAGAGCAGGAGACCCCACCCGCATCCGAGCGGGCAGTGCAAAGGGCCCTCGCGACCAAGGTGTCGATCCGCTCCGGGGCGACCGTGACCGGGACCCGCGGCGGTCCCGACGGGGCTGTCAGCGGCGTGCTCACCGACCGGGGCGAGCTCGCCTGCGACCTCCTCCTGCTCTCGGGCGGCTGGAACCCCACGGCCCACCTGCACTCCCACGTCCGCGGGACGCTCGCCTACGACCCCGAGCTGGGCGCGTTCCGGCCGGGTGAACCGGTCGAGCACACCACCGTCGTCGGCGCGGCCAACGGCACGTTCGACCTCGCGGGCTGTCTCGCCGAGGGGAAGGGCGAGACGCCGGAGCCTCGCCCCCGTACCAACGCCGTCGTCTGGCGCACCGAGGGCGACCCGGCGACGCAGTTCGTCGACCTCCAGCGCGACTCCACCGTCTCGGACGTCGCGCGGGCCGTGGGCGCCGGGCTGCGCAGCGTCGAGCACGTCAAGCGCTACACGACTATCGGCACCGCGCACGACCAGGGCAAGACGTCGGGCGTGATCACCAGCGGCATCACCGCCGAGCTGCTGGGCACGCAGATCGAGTCGCTGGGCACCACGACCTTCCGCCCGCCGTACACCCCGGTCGCGTTCGCCGCGCTGGCCGGGCGCGAGCGCGGTCGGCTCTTCGATCCCGAGCGGACGACGGCGCTGCACGCCTGGCACGTCGAGCGCGGAGCGGTGTTCGAGGACGTCGGGCAGTGGAAGCGGCCCCGCTACTACCCGCTGCCTGGCGAAGACATGGACGCCGCGGTGCTGCGCGAGTGCGCGGCGGCCCGCACCTCGGTCGGCATCCTCGACGGCTCCACCCTCGGCAAGATCGACGTCCGCGGCCCGGACGCCGGGGCGTTCCTGGACATGATCTACACGAACCTCATGTCCAGCCTCAAGCCCGGCAGGGTCCGCTACGGCGTGATGTGCGGGCTCGACGGCATGGTGATCGACGACGGCACCGTCCTCCGTGTCGACCCCGAGCGCTTCCTCATCTACACCACCACCGGCGGCGCCGCCCCGATCCTCGACCACATGGAGGAGTGGCTGCAGACCGAGTGGCCGCACCTGCGCGTCACTCTCACCTCGGTCACGGAGCAGTGGGCGGTCTTCCCGGTCGTCGGGCCAAGGAGCAGGGACGTCATCGGCGAGCTCACCGGGATCGACGTCTCGAACGAGGCCTTCCCCTTCATGTCGTGGCTGGACACCGAGGTCGACGGCGTCCCGGTCCGCCTGGCGCGCATCAGCTTCTCCGGCGAGCTGGCCTGGGAGGTGAGCGTCGACGGCTGGCACGCCCCCGCCGTCTGGGCGCGGCTGCTGGAGCTCGGTGCGCCGCACGGGATCACGCCCTACGGCACCGAGACCATGCACGTGCTGCGCGCCGAGAAGGGCTACCCGATCATCGGGCAGGACACCGACGGCACGGTCACCCCGCAGGACCTGGGGATGAGCTGGGCGGTCTCCAAGAAGAAGGCCGACTTCCTCGGGAAGCGGTCCTTCGCGCGTCGGTCCAACCTGGATCCGCTGCGCAAGCAGCTCGTCGGGCTGCTGCCGGAGGACCCGACGTACAAGCTGCCCGAGGGCTCCCAGATCGTCGAGCTGACGGACACGCTGCCTGCGCCGCCGGTCCCGATGCTGGGGCACGTCACGTCGAGCTACCGCAGTGCCGCGCTCGGCCGCACCTTCGCGTTGGCCCTGCTCAAGGGCGGGCACGCGCGGATCGGCGAGCGCCTGACCGTCCCGGTGGGCGGGGATCTCGTGCCCGTCGAGGTCACCGGACCCGTGCTGTTCGACCCCGAAGGAGAGCGCCGCGATGGCTGAGACGACCGGGCGGACCCTCACCCGAGCGGGCGCGCTGGACGGCTGGGCGGGCCGGTTCGCCGCCCTCCCGGACTCGGTGAGCCTGCTGTCCGAGCCCTTCCACGCGATGGTCTCGGTCCGGCTCGCCGCGGGCCCGGCGCTCACCCCGGACCCGGCGGCGCTGCGGGGCCTCGCCCCGGCACCGGCCCCGAACGCGTGGACCCAGGGCGACCGGGTCGACGCCGTCTGGCTCGGCCCGGACGAGGTCCTGCTGACCAGCCCGTTCCTCTCCCCCGCCGAGCTCGTCGAGCGCAGCGGCGGCACGGACGTCTCGGCACAGCGCACCACGATCCGGCTCCGCGGCGCGCACGCCCGCGACGTGCTGGAGACCGGCTGCGCCATCGACCTGCACCCGCGGAGCTTCGGCGCGGGATCGGCGGCGGTCACGACGCTCGGGCAGGCGAACGTCGTGCTGCTCTGCCTCGGCGAGAACGACTACCGGATCCTGGTCCGCTCCTCGTTCGCGGCCTACCTCGCCGAGTGGCTGATCGACGCCGCACACGAGTACACCGGATGACCGTCTCCGCGTTCGACCTGTTCAGCGTGGGGATCGGCCCCTCGAGCTCGCACACCGTGGGGCCGATGCGGGCGGCGCACCTGTTCGTCGAGCGGCTGGAGCGCGAGGGACTGATGGACCGGGTCGCGCACGTGAAGGCCGAGCTGTTCGGTTCCCTGGGGGCGACCGGGAAGGGACACGGGAGCGTCGGGGCGGTCGTGCGCGGGCTGGCAGGCGAGGAGCCGGAGACCGTGGACCCGCGGTCGTCCACCGTGGACGACGTCTGGGCCACCGGCAGGCTGGCGCTCGCCGGTCGGCGGGAGATCACCTTCGCCGCCCAGGACGTGGTGCTGCACCGCAGGCGCTCACTCCCCTTCCACCCCAACGGGATGCGCTTCCGTGCCGCCGACGCGACCGGGACCGCGCTGCTGACCTGCGAGTACTTCTCGGTCGGCGGCGGGTTCGTGCTGGACGAGCACCAGACCTCGCTGCTGCCTGCCGAGACCGACGTCCCGCACCCGTTCTCCAGCGGCGCCGAGCTGCTCGCGCGGTGCCGGGAGACCGGGCTGCGGATCAGCGACCTGATGCTCGCCAACGAGTGCGCGCACCGCTCCGAGGCCGAGGTCCGCGCCGGGCTGCTCGCGCTGTGGCAGGTCATGCAGGAGTGTGTGGAGCGGGGCTCGCGGACCGGCGGGGTGCTGCCGGGCGGACTGCGGGTCCGCCGCCGCGCGGCCGCGATGCGCGAGGCCCTCGAAGCCGAGCCGGGCGCGGAGTCGGCGGAGTGGGTCACGCTCTTCGCCCTCGCGGTCAACGAGGAGAACGCGGCGGGCGGCCGGATCGTCACCGCCCCGACGAACGGCGCCGCCGGGATCGTGCCCGCGGTCCTGCACTACTACCGACGGTTCTGCCGCGACGCCGACGACGACGGCGTCGTGCGGTTCCTGCTCGCCGCCACCGCCATCGGCAGCCTGTTCAAGGAGAACGCCTCGATCTCCGGCGCCGAGGTCGGCTGCCAGGGCGAGGTCGGCTCCGCCTGCTCCATGGCCGCCGCCGGCCTCGCCGAGGTGATGGGCGGCAGCCCGGAGCAGGTCGAGAACGCCGCGGAGATCGGGATCGAGCACAACCTGGGCCTGACCTGCGACCCGATCGGCGGGCTCGTCCAGATCCCGTGCATCGAACGCAACGCCGTCGCCTCGATGAAGGCGATCACCGCGGCCCGGATGGCGGTGCGGGGCGACGGGGTCCACCACGTCAGCCTCGACAAGGCCATCCGGACCATGCGGATCACCGGTGCGGACATGAAGACGAAGTACAAGGAGACCAGCCGGGGCGGGCTGGCCCTCACCGTCGTCGAGTGCTGATCCACCCGGCGACGAGCGCGTAGCCCCCGAAGATCGCGATGGCGCCGGCGAAGGGCGGGTCGACCGGGGCCATCAGGATCCCGATCAGCCCGTACAGGCCCGACGCGGCGGCGGCCCGGCGCAGGACCGGTCGCTCCCCCCTCGAGAGCCCGGGTACCGCGCTGAGGACCACCACCCCGAGGACGAGCACCGCCGTCCCGATGACCAGGAGCTGAGCCAGCCGGGCGTCGTAGCCGCCGCGCTGCGTGTAGGCGACGACCGTGACCGCCACCAGGTGCATCCCCGCGGGAACCGCGGCGGTGAGCCCGACCAGCGCCGTCACCCCGGCGAGGGCGAGGTCACCGCGGCGCGGTCGCGTCACGGGCTGGGTGGTCACGGGCTGGGTGGTCACGGGCTGGGTGGTCACGGCGAGCGCCGATCCCCGAGCAGCGCCACGCCGAGCAGGGCGAAGGGCACCAGCATCACGGCGAGCATGATCTCGGTGATCGTCCCGGTCATGCCGAAGAACGGCACGGTCACCAGCATCACCGCGGTGATCAGCAGCGGCAGTCCCCGCCAGGGCCACGCCCAGGTGCGCGCCCGGAGCGCGAGCACCGCGGCGGCGACGGCCCAGCCGAAGAGCAGGACCGTCCCCGTGATGTAGAACGCCGGGCTGTCCTGGCCGACCACCAGGGACACCACGTTGCCCAGCAGCACCCCCACCGCGCCGAGCACACCCGCCACGGTCGCCCAGGTCGCCCGCCTGCCGACCGCCCCTGCGAGCTGCAGCCCCACCGGGCCCGCCGCGAGCAGCAGCCACGCGGCCCCCAGCGTGAGCCCGACCCAGGTGAAGCCCGGTTCCCCGGGCTGCGCCGGATCCGCCAGCCGCACCATCCCGACCCCGATCGCCAGCAGGGCTCCGGCCAGGCACGACACCCCCCACGGTGCCGTGCGGGACCGGGCCGTGCTCGCCGTCCGCACACTCTGTGTCATGCGAGTCAGGGTCGCGGCGCGGCGTCCCGGGCCGCGAGGGGCAGATGTCCCGGCCCGTTCGGGATCCGCACCCGGGCGTCCGTCCCTGAACGCCGACCGTGGGTCGCGGCGCCCGGCCGTCGTCGGACTGCGGGCGGATGGACGGCGGACGGACGGCCCGGCACCGTCGCACCGGGCGGCTCAGCCCAACCCCGCCTCGCGGGCCTTGACGATCGCGGCGGAGCGGTCGGTGACCTGCAGCTTCACCAGCAACGCGGACACCAGGTTGCGCACGGTCTTGGGGGCGAGGCCCAACCGTTCGGCGATCGCGGCGTTGCCCAACCCCCGGGCCACGAGGGCGAGCACCTCGCGTTCCCGCGCGGTGAGCCCCGCGAAGGGCGCGGCGCGGTCGGCCGCGAACCAGCCCGCGAGCCTGCCGGCCAGCGCGCTGCCGAAGACCGCCTCCCCGCGCGCGACCGCGGCGATCGCGTGCAGCAGCTCCTCGGGCTCGCTCTCCTTCAGCAGATATCCGCGGGCCCCGGCGCGGACGGCGGCGACCACCCGTGCGTCGGCGTCGTCCATCGTGAGCACGAGGATCCGCGCGTCGGGATCGGCCGCGCGGATCCGCCGGGTCGCCTCCACCCCACCGCCACCGGGCATGTGCAGGTCGAGGACCAGGACGTCGGGACGCAGCTCGGCGGCCAGCGCGACGGCCTCGGTCCCGGACCCACCGATCCCCACCACCTCGGTGTCCGGGGTCGCCCGCAGGAGCCCGACGACGCCGTCGCGGAAGAGTGGATGGTCGTCGACCAGCACGACCCTGATCACGACGCTCCCAGGGGCAGCCGCGCCGTGAGCCGGGCCCCGCCGCCGGGCGCGCCGTCGAGGACCACGTCCCCGCCCAGCTCCGCGGCGCGTTCCCGGACGGCCGTCAGCCCCACCCCGACGCACAGCGGCTCGGGCCAGCCTGCGCCGTCGTCGGACACCGTGACGTGCAGCGTGTCCCGCTCGGCCCGGAGGTCGACCGTGCAGCGCGCGGCGCCGGAGTGCCGGGCGGCGTTGGTGATCGCCTCGGTCGCGATCCGGAAGGCCGCGACCTCGACGGCCGCGGGCAGCGCAGGCACCTCCCCGGTGACCTCGACGGCGACGTCCGCTGTGCCGTCCCGCAGCGTGCCGTCCCGCAGCGTGCCGTCCCGCAGCGCCGCGACCAGCCCGGACGAGTCGAGCGCCGGGGGGCGCAGGTCGTAGGCGAGCCTGCGCAGCCCCGCCGCCGCAGCACTCGCGTCCCGGCGGAGGGCGCGCAGCTCGGCGTCGGCGAGAGCGGGTGCGTCCGGGGCCGCCGTGTCGGCCCCGCCCACCGCCTCCGGTGCCGGGCCCGGTGGGCCTGCCGCGAGCAGCAGCCGGGCGGTCTCGGCGCGCAGCGCGAGCGCGGCGACCGACGGGCCGAGCTCGTCGTGCAGGGTGCGGCGCAGCCTGCGGCGTTCCTCCTCGCGGGCGAGGACCAGTGCCTCGCGGGAGCGGCGCAGGTCGAGGTCGAGCCGCACCACCCGCACAGCGGGCCCGAGCTGGCGGGCGAGGTCGGCGACCAGCCGCAGGTCGGCGGGCCCGAGCCGCTCATCGGGGCCGCGCGGGGCGACCAGCAGCACGCCGATCTCCTCACCCCGGTGCACGACGGGCTCGCGGTGCGTCCCGTACCCGGGATCCCGTCCGGCGGCGACGGGATCCTCCCCCGGCAGCGCGACCGCGACGTAGGGCACCCGCAGGGCGGCGGCGAGGTCGCCCGCCGCGGCGGGCAGCACATCCGCGG
>Ga0070671_100000283_pt1 | contig 34469 bp, 37 predicted proteins | sample KBSS73metaG_FD_65341 | JGI IMG/M metagenome (GOLD analysis project Ga0070671, IMG submission 65341) | Switchgrass rhizosphere microbial communities from Kellogg Biological Station, Michigan, USA - KBS S7-3 metaG | ecosystem: Host-associated > Plants > Roots > Rhizosphere > Soil ...
CCAGTTCGTGACCTTTCTCGTGCTCGATTTGGTGTTCGAGCGCGTGCCGCAAATCGGACAGCGTTTTCTCGGGCATCCATTTCGTCGCGAACGCATCATCCAGCGGGGGCAGAACCCTCTGCTTGATCTCTAGCAGAGTAACCTTGTACTCGGCCGTCTTGCCGGCTAATTCCACGACCGGAAGGTCGGCCGGGAACTCCACCTTCACCGTCCGCGTTTCCTCCACCTTTTGCCCGAGCACCTGATTGACAAAGCCGGGAAGGAAATTATCCGGCGCCAGTCGAAGCCAGAACTTCTTTCCGCCCTGCAGATTTTTGCTCGCCGTGGGCACGATCTCCGCGATTAACTTGCCGTCGACCGTTCCCTCGAAATCGATCACCGCAAAATCGTCCATCTCGAGCCCGCGCGCCGGCACGTCGACGAAATCGGCCGATTGCTCGCGCAGCCGCTCGACCGCAGCGTCGATTTCGGCTTCGGTTACCTTGGTGTCGGGCAGTTGCAGCGGAATTCCCTTGTAGTCGGGCAGTTCAAATTCCGGCGCGGTCACCACCGTCGCGCGAAAGCGCATCGAGCGATCTTCGCCGAACTCAACGTCCTCCAGGTTCGTTAGGGAAACAACCCGCAGCTGCTTCTCGGCAATCGCTTCGCGATAACTTTTGGAGACCAGTTTCTTCGTCAATTCATCCTGGATATCCTTGCGAAATTTCGCCTCTATGACGCGGCGCGGCGCCTTACCGGGGCGATATCCCGGGATCCGGGCCTGCGCGGCAAAGCTCTGGGCGATAGCGTCCCACTCCTTCGAAACCTGCTCCGGCGGCAGCTCAATTCTGAGCGTGGCGACGCAGTGCGGTTGAGTTTCAACTACGACTTTCATGAAGAAGTCACGTTACGGGTGCGCGCTGTGCTGCGCAAACTGAGGCGCGTCGCGGCCCTTCCTCTTGCCATCCCGAGGCGGCGCGCCGCGCCATCGACCTCGCATTTGCAGCCTGCGCTTCCAGTCGCCTGCCAACGTGGACCGCGCCCGAAAGGTCCTTGCCCTGTCCCCGGCCTCGGGATGAGAACGCGTGCGAGCTAGACCGCGCGCTCGCCTCGAACGTAAACCGACTGCACTTGCGGCGTGCCAAACCAATACGCAATCTCCCTGTAATCCGCACATTCGAAGATCGCAAAGTCCGCTCTTTTCCCCACTTCAAGCGAGCCGATCGTGTCACCACGGTTCAGACTGTAAGCGGCGTTAATCGTGGTCGCGGTCACCCCCTCCGCCGGGGTCATTTTCATCTGCGTCGCCGCCAGCGAAAGCACCATCGGGATCGAGGGCGTGGGGGAGGAGCCCGGATTAAAATCCGTCGCCAACACGACCGCAAGGCCGGCTTCGATCATTGCTCGCGCTTTCGGATAGCGCGTCAGCCCCAAGGCATATACCGACCCAGGCAGCAAGACCGGCAGCACACCCGCCTCGGCTAACGCCACGATCTCGGCCTCATTTGTTTGCTCGAGATGATCGGCGGTGGCCGCGCGTAGGTGCGCCGCCAGCAATGCGCCCCCCGAATTCGTCAGCTGATCGACGTGCAGCCGGAGGCGCAAGCCGTGCGCCTGCGCCGCCCGCAGGATTTTTTCCGAATCCGCCAGATCAAAATATCCGCGCTCGCAAAAGATGTCGCAGCTTTCGGCCAACTGTTGCTCGGCCACCGCCGGCAACATTTCGTCGATGACGAGCGCGACGTAGCGCTCGGGCGCGCCGCGAAACTCTTCTGGAATGGCGTGCGCGCCGAGGAAGGTGGGCACAAACTCAAGCGGCGTCGTCTCACTCAGTTGGCGAATGACGCGCAGGATTTTCAACTCCTCATCAAGCGACAAACCGTAGCCTGATTTGGCTTCCATCGTGGTCGTGCCGCAGCGCAGGAACCATTTCGCTCGCCTTTGCGCCTGCGCGAGAAGTTCTGCTGCGCTCGCCGCGCGTGTCTTGCGTACCGTGGAGCGAATGCCACCTCCGCTCGCCGCGATCTCTTCATAAGTCGCACCCCGCGCACGCATCTCAAATTCATCTACCCGATTGCCGCCAAAAACGGGATGCGCGTGCGCATCGACAAAACCCGGCAGCACCACTCGATCTCGTGCGTCGACGATCTCGGTGTCGTTAGGCAATTGGCGCTGGATTTCCTCGGAACGACCGAAGGCCGCGATCACGCCATCGCGCACGAGCATGCCGCCATCCTCGACAATCGCGAGATCGCTCATCTCCTTCCCGACGCGCGGCCGTTTCGGACCGGCCAGCGTGACCAACTGAGAGGCGTGTAAGACAGCGACGGAGCTCAAAAGATGCGCGTTATAACTTCTTCTCCACGACTTCTCGCGCGGCTCGGAAATGCTTTTCGGATTCGCTCATGAACCGGCCCATCTTCTCCTGGAGTGCGGCCTTCACGTTTTCATCCTTCAAGCTGGACAAATTGATCCGGACATTCATCGCGGCGCCTTCAATACAGGCGCGGGTTGCGAGCAGCCCAACTCCCACATCCGAGATCGAGGCCGGATTTCCCTTCTCCGCCATTTCCGCAAGGAGTTCATAGGATCGGCTGGCGGTTTCCATCACTTTGAGAGGAATCTCCGCGGCGTACTTGTTGGCCGACTGGATCGCCTTTGAACGCGCCGCTTTCTCTTCCGCGGAATCTTTCGGCAATCCGAAAGCCGCCATCACTTTGTTGAAGGCGGCGGTGTCTTCATCGACAAGGAAAAGTAGCTCGTCCTTCAGACGCTGTCCCTTGACCGCCCATTCGCTGAAGTAATCCAGTTTGTCATCCCACCCGCGTTTGCCCGCGGACAGATTCGCCACCATCCCGCCTAACGACACCCCGAGCGCGCCCATCAGGGCCGCGACCGAGCCCCCGCCTGGGGCGGGCGAGTCACTCAGGGTTTCGTTGCAAAATTCACGCAAATCCATCCTGACGAGCGATTTCCTGCTCGCGGCTTCGATTTTGAATTCGATCACTTTTTCTTTCGGATCGAACGTCTTTAACTCGCTCAAGCCCATCGAGCGAATGGCCAGGCTGATCAGATCCTCGTCCGAGGCGCCCTCAGACCATTTTTGCTTGCGAAGATAATGCCGGCCAGCATCGACGAGGCATTTCTTCGGCAGCATCCCGACAACTTCCGAACCCGTCACGCGCATCCCACGTTGGGCCGCAGCTTCGGCGCAGGCGTCGAAGGCGGCATGCAAAGGGGTCACCTCGATGTTAGTCAGATTCATCGATACCTGGGCGATCCCGTATTCCTCGACATACCAGCCGATGGCCTTGACCTGCTTCAGCATTCCCGGGATGCGCACCGGTTCGCCTTGCGCGTCGAGCACTGGCTTTCCCGTCGGGGTGCCGTCTTCTGTCTTGACTCGCCCGTTTTCGCGCACGTCAAAGGCAACGGAATTAGCTCGCCGCACCGATTTGCTGTTGAGATTGGCGTTATACGCGACGAGGAAGTCGCGCGCCCCGATGACGGTCGCGCCGGCTTTTTCATGGAAAACAGCCGGACCGAAATCCGGCTTCCAGGAGGGCTGTTTGATCTTCTCGAAAAAGCCTTCGTATTCGCCCGCGCGGATGATGGAAAGATTCGAGCGCGCCGGATCTTTGGCCGCCTTCTCGTAGAGATAGACGGGAATTCCCAGCTCCGCGGCGACGCGTTTGCCTAACGACTGAGCGCAGGCAATCGCCTCCTCCCAGCTCACATCACTGACCGGGATGAATGGACAAACATCCGTCGCGCCCATCCGCGGATGCGCGCCCTTTTGTTTGCGCATATCGATCAGTTCGGCCGCTTTCTGGATGCCACGAAACGCTCCTTCCACCGCGGCCTCCGGACTCCCGACGAAGGTAACAACCGTGCGGTTGGTGCTCGCGCCCGGATCGACGTCGAGCAACGAAACGCCCTCGACTGCCGCGATCGCGTCCGTGATTTGCCGGATCACGTTGAGGTCGCGGCCCTCGGAAAAATTGGGCACGCATTCAATCAGTTTTTGCATCGTTAGGCCTTTCCTATCAATCGCGTGCCTGCGGGGCCATCGGAATATTGACGTCGTGAGATTTTGCGAACTCAATCGCGCGCGAATAACCGGCGTCCACGTGGCGGATGACCCCCATTCCTGGATCGCTCGTCAGGACACGTTCGAGGCGCCGCTTCGCCGCGTCGGTGCCATCCGCCACCACCACCATTCCAGCGTGCTGCGAATAGCCAATCCCGACGCCACCCCCGTTATGTATTGAAATCCAGGACGCGCCGGCGGCGGTGTTAACAAGGGCGTTGAGCAGCGGCCAATCGGCGATCGCGTCGCTGCCGTCGATCATGCCTTCGGTTTCGCGGAAAGGCGACGCGACCGAGCCGGTATCGAGATGGTCGCGCCCGATCACGATCGGCGCGCTAATCTCACCCCGCCTAACGAGTTCATTCATGGCCACGCCAAACGCGGCGCGCGCGCCGTAACCGAGCCAGCAGATGCGCGCGGGCAGGCCTTGAAATTGAATCCGCTGCCGCGCCAGCTTCATCCAGCGGGCGAGCGTTTTGTCCTCGGGGAAAAGCGTCAACGCCAGCTCATCGGTCCGCGCGATGTCAGCCGGATCGCCGCTCAAAGCCACCCAGCGAAACGGCCCCTTCCCCTCGCAAAAGAGCGGTCGAATGTATTCCGGCACGAAGCCGGGAATATCGAACGCCTTTTCGCAGCCGGCTTTTTTCGCCTGGGTGCGCAAGTTGTTGCCGTAATCGAAGGTGATCGCGCCTTTCTTTTGCAAGGCGAGCATCGCTTCGACGTGCTGCGCCATCGCAGCCATCGACTTGGCGACGTATTCGTCCGGTTGCGCAGGCCGCAGTTTCAGCGCTTCCGCCAAACTCATTCCGTTAGGCACATAACCATTGAGCGCGTCGTGCGCGCTCGTCTGATCAGTGAGAACGTCCGGAACGATGCCGCGCCGCACCATTTCAGGAAGGACATCGGCGCAGTTGCCGATGAGCCCGACGGAAACGGCCTCGTGTTTTTTCCGCGCGTCGTCGAGTAATTGCATCGCTTCATCGAGTGAATGCGCGATCTTGTCGCAATAACCGCTCTGTAGGCGCTTTTCGATTCGGGTCGGATCGACCTCAATCCCGAGACAGCGCGCGCCGGCCATGGTCGCCGCGAGCGGTTGCGCCCCGCCCATCCCGCCAAGCCCGCCGGTGACGAGAAACTTGCCCTCAAGCGAGCCACCGAAATGCCGTTCGCCCGCGGCGGCGAAAGTCTCGAAGGTGCCTTGGACGATGCCCTGGCTGGCAATATAAATCCACGAGCCCGCGGTCATCTGGCCATACATCGTCAAGCCAAGTTTCTCGAGCCGATTGAATTCGGGAAAACTCGACCATTGGCCGACCAGATTCGAATTCGCGATCAGGACCCGCGGCGCGTCCGCGTGGGTCCGAAAAACGCCGACCGGCTTGCCCGATTGCACGAGGAGCGTTTCATCGTTCTCCAGCTCGCGGAGGGATTGCACAATCGCGTCAAACGCTTCCCAGCTCCGCGCCGCGCGCCCGGTGCCGCCGTAAACGATCAGCCTGTCCGGATCCTCCGCCACCTCGGGATCGAGATTATTCATCAACATCCGCAGCGCGGCTTCCTGTTGCCAGCCTTTGCAGGTTATTTCTTTCCCGCGCGGAGCGCGGATCGTTCGTTTCATAGTGGATCGTTTTCGCTGTCGAATTTGCCCGCGCGGATGGCCGCGGCCACGCGCTCGATATCGGGCGAAAGCGCGCGATCTTCCTCCAGGCGCGGCGCGATGCTGCGCAAGGCGGCGAACGCGCGCTCGACTCCTCGGCCGGCCTTAAGCGGCCGCCGAAATTCCAGGCCCTCCGCCGCCGCGAGCAGTTCGATCGCAAGCACGTTTTCTGCGTCGTCGACAATCGTGCGCAACTTGAGCGCACCCGTCATTCCCATCGAGACGTGATCTTCCTTCCCCGCGGAAGTGGGCAAATTATCGACGCTCGCCGGGTGCGCGAGCACCCTGGCTTCGTTGAGGAGCGCAACCGCGGCGACGTGCGCGATCATAAAACCGGACTGCATTCCCGGCTGCTGGGCGAGAAACGCGGGCAGCCCTTCGCTCAAATCCGGATTCGTTAGGCGATCGATTCGACGTTCGCTGATGCTCATCAAATCGGTCGTCGCAATAGCGGCATAATCAAGCGCGAGAGCGAGCGGCGCGCCGTGAAAATTTCCGCCGGAGAGGACGTCGCCGTTATCGGCGAAGACGAGCGGATTATCGGTCGCGGAACCGGATTCGATCGCGAAAATCTCTTCGCAATGCGCCAGCGCGCCTCGAACCGCGCCGTGCACCTGCGGCATGCACCGCAGGCTGTAGGCGTCCTGCACGCGCGGATCATCCTGAAGGTGTGAAGCGCGAATCTCGCTCTCCCCTAGCAGGGTGAGCAGATGGCGCGCAACTGCTTGCTGACCGGGATGCGGACGCGCGTTGTGGATGCGCACATCAAACGCCACCGGAGTGCCTTTGAGCGCTTCGAGCGTCATCGCGCCGGCGACATCTGCGACCCGGACGAGACGCTTGGCGCGAAAGAGCGCGAGGCCGCCGACGGCGTGCATCGCCTGCGTGCCGTTGAGCAGCGCGAGCCCTTCCTTGGCGCGAAGTTCGCTCGGTTGAAGACCCGCCTTTTCCAGAGCCTGCGCGCTGGGCATGCGTTCGCCTTCGGAAAAGGCTTCCCCTTCCCCGAGTAACGCAAGCGCGAGATGGGCCAGCGGCGCGAGATCACCGCTCGCTCCGACTGATCCCTTCTCCGGGATCACCGGGCAGACATTGCGATTGAGCATATCCACGAGGAGTTGAATGACTTCGAGGCGAATTCCGCTGAAGCCGAGGGTGAGAACATTGGCGCGCAAAAGCATCATTGCGCGCACCTCCGTCTCGGAAAGGGGGCGACCGATGCCACAGCAATGGCTGCGCACGAGATTGACCTGCAACTGTTCCAATTGGTCGGCCGGAATCTGAACATCAGCCAGTTTCCCAAAGCCGGTGCTGACGCCGTAGATAACGGCGTGACGTGAGACGATCTCCTCCACTACACGACGCGAGGCGTGAATTGCAGATTGCGCCTGCAGGGCGATCGCCACCGGCTCCTTTTCGAGAGCAACCCGGGCAATCTCGTGGAGTGTCAGAGGGCGGCCGCATAGCTGCATCATGGGAGCGAATACTACGAGATGCGTCCGAGAATTCCAATCGCTCTGTCGCGCCGCGCGCCGCGCAAGAAAAAGGCCAGATCGCAAAACGATCTGGCCTTTTGGTTAAAGTGGTTCGTCCGAGGCGAACCGCCGGTGCGGGATTATTTGGCCATTCCGGTCGACGCCGGCGCGGGCGCCACCGTCTCTTTCTTCTGCGCGCAAGCACCCAGGCTCAGCACGCCGGCCGCTACGGCTACGATCATGATCATTTTAACTAATTTCACTATAAACTCGCCTCCTTCCTTAGCAGGTTGCTGCGGACTAGTTAGGCGGGGAAACCAACCCGTGCAACGAATTTCTCGGCCTTTTTTTCTAGCTCTCAATGACGACTTCCGCACCGACTGGGATGCGGTCGAAAAGCGCGATCAGATCGGCATTCTTCATGCGGATACAGCCATGACTGGCTGGCTGGCCAATCTCCTCTTCGTGGTTCGTGCCGTGAATGTAAATAAAGCGATCGCGCGTGTTGGCGTTGTGATCTTCGAGGCCGTCGAGCCAGAGAATGCGCGTGAGGACAAGATCGTCGGTCGGCGGCGGCGGATCGTCGGAAGCGAGAGGAATGCGGCTGCGAAAAATTGTGCCGCTGGGAACGCCGTCCCCGATTTTTTCGCCGATCTTGAACCTGCCGAGCGGTGTCTTGAGGCTGCCTTCCTCCGAGCCGAGCCCGAAACGGGAAGTGGAAACGGGATAGCTGGCCCGGACTCCATCGTCGCCAACCAGATCAAGGCGTTGTTCGCGCACAGAAATTCGAATCAGCGGTTCGCGAGTTTGCATCTCTGGAGGCGGGCGATAAACTGCGCCCACCATGCCGAAAAGCTATCATGTCGCGATTGTTGGCGCGACTGGCGCAGTGGGAGTCGAGCTGCTCCGTGTCATGGAGCGGCGGGATTTTCCAGTCGCGGACGTGCGACTGCTCGCATCGCCTCGCTCCGCCGGAAAAACGCTGGACTTCCGCGGGCGCAGATTTTCGGTCGCTGCGCTCGAGGAAGATTCCTTCGCGGGAATCGACCTCGCATTTTTCAGCGCCGGTTCGGGCACTTCCAAGCAATTCGCTCCGCTCGCTCAGGATGCGGGCGCGGTCGTGATCGATAATTCTTCCGCGTTCCGGATGGACGCTGAAGTGCCGCTGATAATTCCCGAGATCAATCCGGAAGATGTCCGCTCGCACCGCGGGATCATCGCGAATCCGAACTGCACGACGGCGGTCTCGTTAATGGCATTGTACCCGCTGCATCGCGCGTTCGGGTTGCGCCGTGTTTTTGCGGCAAGCTATCAGGCGGTTTCCGGCAGCGGCGCGCGCGCGATCGAAGAGTTGCAACAACAGGTGCAAGCTTCGGTTCGGGGCGGCGAGCGAGTCGCCCAGGTTTATCCGCATCCGATCGCGTTCAACGTCCTCCCACACGTCGATTCGTTCCTCGAGACCGGCTACACGCGGGAAGAGATGAAACTGCAATACGAGGGACGCAAAATGATGCATTTGCCGGAATTCCGCGCCTCGGTCACGTGCGTGCGCGTGCCGGTCTATCGCGCGCATTCGGTGGCGATGAGCGCCGAATTCGAGCGCCCGGTATCGATTGATATCGCGCACGACGCGCTCGCGAAGGCACCGGGACTCGACCTGATTGACGAGCCGACGGCCAACCGTTATCCAATGCCGCTCGAAGCCGCGGGCAAGGACAACTGCCAGGCGGGTCGCCTGCGGATTGATTGCGCGCTGGAGAATGGCCTCGCGCTGTGGGTCGCCGGCGACCAGTTGCTCAAAGGCGCGGCATTGAATGCCGTACAGATCGCGGAATTGCTGTAGCCTGAAGGCCTTCGACCTGTCTTAGCGGGTCTCGATGCACTGGGCAGCGCACGCTGCATTTCGCGAAAAACAAACGGCCCCGGGATTCCCCCGAGGCCGCAACCTTCATCTTGCTGACGGTGAGCTTTGCGGAGACGGTTCGTCGGCGGGCCGTTTCTTCTTACCCGTACGCTCCTCGTTCGGGCTTTGATCCGGCTTCTGCTGTCGCTCACGAGGACGAGCCTGTTCGGGGCGGCGGTCTTGCTGCGGCTGTTGGGCGCGTGGGGGCGGCTGTGGTTGTTGCGCATGCTGCGCTTCCTGTCGTTGCTGGGCCTGTTCGGAGCGCTGTTGCTGCTGTTGCTGCTGTCGCGCCTGCTGTGCGCGTTCCATGCGTTGCTGCTGGGCTTGCTGCGCTTGCTCGGCTTTCTGGCTGCGTTCTGCGCGCTGGGATTCTTGCGCTTGCTCCGCCTGCCGTTGGGCGCCGTCGGGCGGTTGGACATGCGCTCCGGGCGTCCGCTCGGGGTGGTTCTGGTTGCGCTGCGCCTTCTCTTGCTCGGACTGCTGCGACTGTCGGTCGAGGTGCGCTTTCCGTTCTTCGGCGCGCTGGCGGGGCTGTTCGCCCTGCAGATCATCCTGTTGCGAGCGCTGGATGTTGCCTTCCCCACCCTGGCGTGCTCGCTCCGCGCGACGCGGTGTGGCTTGCTGCGGTCTTTGTTGCCGATCGGTGGGTTGGTTTTCTTGCGCCGCGGGCTGGTCCGGATTGTTTGCGTTCGTCGCCGATTGCTCGGCGCGATTGACTTTCTGGGCACGACCCGCGTTACTGGAAGTTCCGGCATTGTCCCCGTTACCGGCGTTACCCTGAGCTTCGGCTTTGCGGTCTTTCTGCGGCTGAAACGTCGGAGGCGGCACATTCTGCGCGTTTTCTTTTTCCATCGCCTGTTCGACCTGCTGCCGGTTGTTGATTCCCTTCCAGCCCTTTTCGATTTTCGGTTTGTCGACTTTCGTTTTCACTTGCCGGGGCGCGATTTTTTGCGACGACCGCTGCACTGCCGGCGCGGCCACCATAAGCGTGTTGCCGTTAACCCGGTTTAGGTTGCCGCGATGGCCGGCAACTTCGTTGCTGATGTTCGTTTCGCGCTGGAGCGTGAGTTGCTGAATCGGCCGGGTGGAAAATTGATTTATTCGATTCAAGTCCGGTCCGTTATTAATCACAGTCGTGTTATTAACCGTGATATTGGTCACGTTGACCGTGTTGTTAATAATGGTGACGTTACGGCTGGGCTCGATGAGCCGGCCGCGCAGGACGGGTTCGCCGATGTAGCGAATATCGACGAAGTTATAATAGAGCGGCCCGATACCAAAGCTCACGTCGACGTTGCCGGTAATGGCGCGGCCTTCATACACGACCCCGCCTTCCTGCGGCGGTAAAGGCGCCCAACCGACGTAGTCCCCGCCGGTGCGCCACGAAACCCAGGCCGGACCCCATTCATAACCGGGAACCCAAACCCAGCCATAGCCGTCAAGATCCGCCCAGCGACCATAGTGATAAGTGGCCCAGCCGAAATCTTCGTAGGAGACCCAGGTCCAGCCGGCATCGGTGTAAGCCCAGTAACCGTCGGCGTAAGGTCGCCAATCGGAACTGCTCACCGCCACGCTGGGCTGGAAGACGTAACCGTAGTCGGCTACCTCGAGCCAGCTCCCCTGGTCCGCCAGATTGTCGTAAAAAAAGTTCAGCGAGACCTCGGTATTTGCCTCCGCACGGGGTACGAGCGGGAGAAGGAAACCGGCCATTGTAAGTGCGAGCAGGATTCGTTTCATAGAATTATCGGTTGCGGTGGAAGTTGGACAGGGATCGTCCGGGCATTATTCACAGATTCGTAAATCGCCCGCGCCGCGCGTGCTTGGACCGTCAACAAGCGTCCCGGAAAAGCTAGGCCAAATGCGGCCTTGCCTGGCCCATATTCGTTAGCGCGGCTTGACCACGACGAAGGATCGGCTGCGCTGACGGCAAACCGAAAGCACCTGCGGTTGGCTCGGGTCCAACCGTTTCAGCGCCTGCTCATAGTCCGGCACCGAAGTTATTGGATCCTGGTTGATCGCTTCGATCACGTCGCCCGCGCGCAATTGTCCCGCACCGATGTCGGCACCGACCTGCGCGATGACGACGCCGCGCACGCCCTGTGGTACGCCCAGCTTTTGCGCCAGTTGCGGAGTCAGCTCTCGCACTTCAATCGAACCAAGGATGCCGCCTCCATTGGACGGTTGATCGGGTTCCTCGGTATCGGGTTCGTCCGGCGAAGGCGGCGCTTGCTGGCCGGGGACGTCAGGCGGCTGGAGGCGCGCGATTCCATAGTTAGGGGGCTGTTCCTTGATCTTGGCCGAGACCGTGACTGGCTTGCCGTCGCGCGCGACCTGCACATCAACTTTTTTATCCAACTCCACTTGGGAAACGAAGCGCCGCAATTCCGCGATGTTGCGCACTTCGTGGCCGTCAAATTTCTGGATGACATCGCCCTTCCGGATCTGCGCCTCCGAGGCGGGCGAATTCGGCACCACTGCCGCCACTACCACGCCGGAATTGTCGCTCGCGCCTGCTTGTCCCGGCGGGAGCGCGGTCGTCTCGATTCCAAGATAACCCCGGATAATGCGGCCTTGTTTGAGCAGACTTTCCAATGCCATTCGCACCGTGTTCGACGGGATCGCGAAACCGATGCCCTGCGAACCGCCGCTGCGAGAAATGATCGCGGTGTTAATGCCGATGACTTCGCCGCGCAGATTGATGAGTGGTCCACCACTGTTCCCCGGATTAATGGCGGCGTTCGTTTGCAGAAAATCGCCGAAGCCATCGACGCGATTCGGCCGCCCCTTCGAGCTGATAATTCCGTCCGTTACCGTTTCTTCGAAGCCGAAGGGATTTCCAACCGCGAGCACGAAATCCCCGGCCTGCATCGCGTCGGAGTCGCCCAGCTTGAGCGGCTTCACATTGGGGTCGTCGACTTTCAAAACCGCGAGATCAACCTCGGCATCGGCTCCGATCAGGCGCGCTTTCTCGGTCCGGCCGTCACTCAACACTACCTCGATTTCGTCCACCTGATCGACCACATGGTTGTTCGTAATGATGTGACCTTCTTTCGTCACAACCACCCCTGAGCCGAGCGAATTCTGGACTAACGCCTCATCCGCCGGGCCGCGGAATTGGCGAAAATTACCCCGGAAAAAATCGAACGGATCAAGACCGTATTGTTGCCGGCGTTGCACACGTTTCGACGTCTTCACGCTCACGACCGAAGGAATGACTCCGGCCACGAGCTTGCGCCGCTCGTTGCTCAGCGAAACGAGGCTTGCGATCTCCTTTGATTCGACGGCAGGATTCTCCGCCAGCGTATATTTCTCCGGCGTTTTGCGCGAGCTCAGGCTGAGATGGCCGTGATGGAGTTGATAATCGTAGAGAAGCGAAACACCGGCGCTCAGGACGAGCACGAGCAAAAAGAATTTCAGTAAATTTTTCATCAGCTAACGTGGGAGAAGGCTTGGCCCTCTTCTTCGACAATCAAACACCGGAAACGTTGATTTTCCGGCCGCTCCAGCTCCGGATCGTCGCGCAAAATCTCGACTGCCGCGGCCCGGGCGCGCTGCATTAACTTCGCATCGGAGCGCAGGTTGCCCAGCTTCAGGGCCGGCAATCCGCTCTGGGCCGTCCCGAGCAAATCGCCCGGCCCGCGTAACTCCCAATCGGCCTCGGCGACGTCGAAGCCGTTGCTCGTCTTTTCCAAAACCGCAAGCTTGGCTGCGGTTTCTGGCGAAGGATCGGAGCGCAGCAGAATGCAATACGATTTGTGCTCGCCGCGCCCGATCCGACCGCGCAGTTGATGCATCTGGGCCAGTCCGAAACGCTCGGCATTTTCAATCAGCATGACGGTGGCGTTAGGCACGTCGATTCCGACCTCGATCACCGTAGTGCTAATCAGCACGCTCGTTAAGCCGCGACGGAATCGTTCCATAATCGCCTGCTTTTCGGGTGCCGAAACGCGCCCGTGAAGCAGCTCGCAGGTGAACGGCGCCAGGCGCTCGCGCCATTTTTCAAACTCCGCTGCAGCCGCTTTCGCCTCGAGCTTTTCGCTCTCATCGATCAAGGGGTAGACAATGTACGCTTGTCGTCCCGCCTCCAGTTGGCCGACCAGGAAGGCGAGCACATCGGGCAACTTAGTTTCCTCGCGCGCCGCGGTCACTATCCGGCCGCGATCCGCTGGCATCTCGTCAATCGTCGAGACATCGAGATCACCATACAGGCTCATCGTGAGGGTGCGCGGGATCGGCGTCGCGGTCATGACGAGGACATCTGGGGCCGGATCGGCCGTCGTTAGGCGCCCGCGCTGTGCGACGCCGAACTTGTGTTGCTCATCGATTACCACGAGCCCCGGATTCTCCAGACCTTCCGGCTCATAAAGGAGCGCATGGGTGCCGACGAAAATCTCGCCAAACGGTACGGAAGAACGGGCCTGGGCAGCGCATGCGTCTCGCGCGCTGGTCACGCTGCTCCAGCGCGACGAACTTTCCCGGCGGCGCTCGTTGTCCTGCGCAAATAGCGGGAGCGGATCTTCTTTGCGCGCCCCCGTGCGAAGTGAGACCGACACGCCTAACGGCTCCAGCCAGCGCCGCAGGACGGCGTAATGTTGTTCCGCGAGAATCTGCGTGGGCGCCATTAGTGCAGCCTGGAAGCCTGCTTCGACCGCGAGCAGCATCGCGGCCATGGCCGCCACCGTTTTGCCCGAACCCACATCGCCCTGCAAGAGCCGGTTCATGGGAAAGATCGAGCCGAGATCGGCGCGCAGTTCTTCGATCACTCGCGCCTGTGCATTCGTTAGATCGAAAGGCAACGCGCGCAGGAAGCGCTCGAGCAACTCGCCCCGACCGCAATGCATTCCGCCCGCGCGCGAGCGAGAGCGGGCGCGACGCGACGCAAGCAGCATCTGCATCGCGAAAAATTCGGCCAGGACAAGCATCTCGCGCGCCCGGGCCAGCGCCTCGCCGGTCGCCGGAAAATGAATTTCGCGCCAAGCATCCGTCGCTGCCCTGATTTGCAGCCTGGCCGGCAATAAGATCGCGAGGTCATCCGTCTCGCATTCCTGCAGAAGCCGATAAATCAGGCTGCGCAAAACGCGCTGGGACAAGCCTTCCGTCGCCGGATAGATCGGTGTGATACGGCGAAAATGGATCGAAATTTCCTCGTCGTTCTCGATCACCTCGAATTCCGGATGTTCCATGCAGAGCCGCTGCCCGCGCCGGCGCGGTTTGCCGAAGACGACCAGACGCTGGCCGGTCAGAATCATTTTCTGGACGTAGTGGAGATTGAACCAGCGCAGAACGAGGGGCTGGCTGAGGGCGTGCGCATCGCTTTCCTGCAGGGTCGCTTCGAAGATTCGCTTGCCGCGGCCAAAATGATTGAAGCGCGTCTTGACTACTTCGCCGCAGAGACAAATCGGCTGCTCACTTTCTTCTCGTGGGAAGCCGGCGAACTCGCGCCGGTCTTCGTAACGTCGGGGATAGTGCGTGAGCAGGTCGCCGACCGTTTCGATGCCGAGGCGGCGGAGCTGGGTGCTGCGCGGGCGCGGGATCCACTCGATCTCGCCTAACGACAAGTTAATCGACAGGGCCATGGAAGATGCAATCTATCTTCGGTCGAGGTGACAGCCAACGATTCCCGGGGGGGGCGCACTCGCCTCGCGCGCTAGATTGTCTCGGCGCTGCGCCAGGCCTCGACCTGCATTTGCAGGCGCAGTTCTCCCTCGTATTCATCGGCACTAATGCGGAAGGCTAGGTCCCAGGGCGGGGTCGGAATTGGATTTTCCGCGCCGTTAAAAAAGATGGCGCGCTGGAAGCGACCCTCCTGGCGCAGGCGCAGGAGCAAGTGCTTCTCCTTCACAACCTGCGGCGGCGCGACCGGATCTACGTGACGGGCGAGGAAAAGCGGTTGCGCGTTGCCGTGCCCAAAAGGTTGCAGCAATTCGTGCCAGCGAAACAGGGTCCAGTTCACCTCGCTCAGCTTCAACTCCGCGTCCAAATGGAGCTGCGGCTCGAGGTGACTGGCGGAAAGCAGCGCGCCACACGTGGCCTGAAAGCGCGCGACGAAGGCGCCAAACTTCTCTTCCCTTATCGTTAAGCCGGCGGCCATTTCGTGACCGCCGAATTTCTCGAGCAATTCCGCGCAGGGACCGAGCGCGCCGACGAGCGACAAGCCAGGAATGCTGCGGCCGCTCCCCTTACCCAGGCCGGTTTCGTCAAAGCCGATGACGATGGCGGGACGATGATAACGCTTCGAGATCCGCGAGGCGACAATTCCAAGGACCCCTGGGTGCCATTGGCGCTCGCCGAGAACGATCGCGGGTGATTCGGACAATTCCTGGTCGGCGATCTTCGCTTCCGCCGCCGCAACAATTTGTCGTTCCACATTCTGGCGTTCACGATTTTGTCCGTCCAGTTCTCCGGCCAACGCGGTTGCTTCCGCGAGATCGGTCGTCACCAGAAGCCGTAAAGCTTTTTCCGCTGTCGTTAGGCGGCCGGCCGCGTTCAGGCGCGGCCCGAGGCGGAAACCGATGTGCTCCGCCACAATCGGCGGACGAACAGCGGCGACGTCGAGCAACTGGCTCATGCCAAACAAACGCCGTTTCGCAAGTTCGCGCGTGCCGTGATGGACCAGAATCCGGTTCTCTCCTTCCAAGGGCACGATATCGGCGACCGTTCCGAGCGCGACAAGGTCGAGCCGCGAGCGCAAATCGAAGCTGTCCAGGGGGCGGGTTTTCATCAAGGCGTGGCAAAGCTTGAAGACGATCCCGACGGTGCAGAGATAGCGAAACCCGCCATCGGGCACGGTCTTTGGATTAACCAGCGCGACGCACTTGGGCAGCTCGATTTTTGGCTCGTGATGATCGAGGACGATGACATCGACGCCGCGCGCACCAAGCTGGGCGATTTCGACGCTGGAAGACGTGCCGCAATCGACCGCGATGAGGAGAGCCGGCTGGTGCGTCTGCCAGCAGCGCTCAATTCCTTCCGGGCTGAGCCCATAGCCTTCCTCCATTCGCGAGGGCAAAAAAAGCGCGGGCTGCGCAGCGTAGGCTTGCAAAGTTTCGTTGAGCAATGCGAGCGAAGTGACGCCATCCACATCGTAATCGCCGTAAAGGACGATCTCCTCACGCGCGTCGATTGCGTGCAGGATGCGATCGACGGCGGCGCGCATCTGAGGCAGGAGGAAGGGATCAGACAGGCTGCGCAACCGTGGCCGGAGAAAATCGGTTGCCTGCGCGTCGCCGGCAAAGCCTCTGCGCTGCAAAAGCCGGGCGATGCAAGGTAGCCCGCAAACCTCGGCCGAGAACGGCGGGACTTCCGAGACGTCATTGTCAGCGGGCAAGATCCAGCGAAGAGCGCGCATCATCAGGCTCCGTTTAGAAGAGCCTCAGACTGAGTTCCGGGGCCGGAAGCAAATCGTGTTTGGCGCAAAGACGTTGAAACATCGCCAGACCTTCCTTCTCCTTCTGTCCAAAACCAAAACGCAAGTAATCCCGGAAATAACGAGCGCAGAAATCGCGATCGAATTTCTTTTCGGTCGCGATCAGCGTTTCAACCCGTCGGAGATTGGTCTCTCGCAACGCGCGCAAACGTGCAGCAATCTCTTTGGCGCCGGCCACCTCTGGCCGAATGAGCCACAAAGCATAAACGAAGGGAAGGTCGCAAAGATCGCGCCACTGCTCTCCCAGATCCCAATACTGAAATTCGCTCGGGCGCTTTCGGAACTCGATCGCCTGATCGCCGATGAGCAGGCGGGCACGGTCACTCGGCGAGTCGGCGGCGCCGGAAACGAGCCGTGGATGCAGGCCACGTTCGCCGAGGAGAACACGCAGTAAATTCACTGAAGTCTCGGAAGCCGGATCGACCGTGATTTCACGCACTTGCTCAAGAGGCCTGCGATGCGCAAGGACAACGCTATAGACCGGACCGTCGGAAGCGATCGCGATCCCGTCGACGATCGAGTAAATCGGATTGCGCAAATACTCAAAGCTTGAGACGAGCGCAACATCCAGCTCTCCGGCGGCCAGCCGGCGACAGAGGACCGAGGGATGATCGAACAGGACGTCTCCACGCCAGCCGTGAACCAGCGGCCGGGCGTTGAGATACTCGACGCAGCCGAGGCGAAGCGACCCGGCCACCTTAAGCGCCGGCCAGTTCGCCCCGCGCTTTCGCGATGGGGCGCGCGGCCTTCGTGCCGGTGAGATGATTGTAATAGCTGTCGCGTTGGATCGGCTCGCGACCCGCTTCGCGAATGACGTAACGAAGCGATTCGACCGTCTGTTGCTGCGGAGTTTTCGCGCCGGCCATGTGGAAGATTTTCTCCTCCATGATGGTCCCGTGGAGATCGTCCACACCATAGGCGAGAGAGATTTGTGCCAACGGCAACCCCATGCTCACCCAGTAGGCCGTGAGATGGTCGATATTATCGAGATAAATGCGGCTGACGGCGAGATTGCGCAGTTGGTCGAACGCCGTGGCTGGTTTGATATGGGCGAGAATGGTGGTCTGCGGCTCGAAGGCGAATGGGATGAAGCCTGTGAATCCGTGGGTCTCATCCTGCAATTCGCGGAGCTGGCGCAAATGGTCGACCCGCTGCTCCATCGTCTCGATGTGACCGTAGAGCATAGTGCAGGTGCTGCGACCACCCATTTTGTGCCAGGTGCGATGGACTTCGAGCCATTCCGCCGCCGTTTCCTTGCCCCGGCAGAGTTCGTCGCGCACCACGGGATCGAAGATCTCGGCACCGCCGCCGGTGAGCGAGTTGAGACCCGCTTCGCGTAGTGCGCCTAACGTCTCCGCGAGCGAGGTCTTAAAAATGCGCCGCGACAGATGTCGGATTTCGATGGCGGTGAAAGCCTTGATCTGCAGGCGCGGATCGAGCCCGCGCAGGCGTGCCACGAGGTCGAGATACCACTCCTTACCCAGGGTGGGATGCAACCCGCCTACCATGTGCACTTCGGTGATGCCGCTGGCGAGCGCTTCCTGCACGGCCGCGACGATCTCATCACTCGTGCTTTCGAAGGCGTGCGCGTCACGCTTCTTGGCCGCGAATGCGCAGAACTGGCAGGAAAGCACGCAAATGTTGGAATAGTTGATGTAACGATTGAGGATGTAGGTGGCGACGTTGCCGTTTTTCCGCTCCCGCACCGCGCTCGCCATAATGCCGAGGGCGTTTAGATCGCGCGACTGGTAAAGGCGCAGCGCGTCCTGCTCGGAAATTCGTTGGTTCGTTTCGATCTTCTCGGCGATGGAGCGCAGGTCGGGCGGGATGAGCGAAAATTTCATGAAAAGAAAACGCGTTCCATGCGGGGAAACGCCGGCGGCTTATGATGCACAGGAGCGCGCCTGGGCGCAAGTAGGTAGAAGCTTCGCTTTGTGACTTGCGCCACGGCTAAACGCCTGCTGTGGCAAAGAAAAACGTCTACAAAAACAAGGGCGGGCGTCTTGCGACAGCCCGCCCCGTTCAACCCACAACAAAAGTTTCTTAGTAGTCGCGATCCTTGGCCGTGCTCATAAAGCGCAGCTTCGCGGGGGCGGGCGCCACGCCCGGCTTCGGATAATCAGCCGCAATCGGGCGGTTCGAAGTCGGGACCAGGCGTCCCGCGCCCTTGGCATTGTTCCTCCACCCGTTTGGGTCGGCATATTCTTCGCCGCTGTGATGCAATCCGGAGATTTGGTCTTCGAGTCCAGTGCCATAGCGTTGCTCGAGGATTGTCGGGGTAACAAAGACAAGCAGGTTGCGCTTGGTGCGCGCGTTCAGGTGCTCCTGGAAAAGGTATCCGAGCACTGGGATATCCCCCATGATCGGAACCTTAGTGCGCGCTTTTGAAGTTTCGTCCTGCAGTAGTCCGCCGATAGCGAGGGTGTCGCCGCTCTTAATGAGGACGTTCGAATCCAGGGTGCGAGTATCGATGATCGGGCTGGCCACCTGGGCTCCGGCAAAGGTGAAGACCGAGTCGCCCACCTTGTTACTAATCTCGGGCTTCACGCTCAGGGTAATGAAGTCGTCCTTGTTGACCGACGGTCGCACAACCAGCGTGTTGCCAAATTTCTTATCCTGGAATCCGCCGAAAACCGCGGTCGCGGTCTGCTCATTAAAGTTCAATTGCGGCACGGGCTGATTGCGAATGATTTCGATCTTCGCCTGCATGTTATCGGCCGTCACAACGCGGGGATTGGCCAGGAATTCGGCGTCGGCATCTTCGTTGAGCAGACGAAGGGTGACCGATAAGGAGGGCGCAGAAAGGATGGCAAATTGACCACCAATCGCGCTCAAACCATTGCTGGCGTTACGAAGAAAGTCCTGCGGCGTAAAGCCGGTTCCCGTGGTGGCCACCGCTGGCAACGTCCCAACATTTGTTCCCTGCAGAGGAATCCCGTTGGCATCGAGTTTGGGAGAAAGGATGGGCGGGTTCCCTCCGCTAACGTTTTGCGCATCGACAAGTTTATTTGTGCCGATGGTGGATCCTCCGAAATTGACGGTCTGCGGACTGCTCGAGCTCCCCAGCACACCGGCCCAGTTGATTCCATAGCTCTGCTTCGGATTGGCGTTCACTTCCACAAGCCGGGCTTCGATCATGACCTGCTTGGTCGGTTTGTCGATTTGCACCAGCATCTTGCGCACGTTGTCGATGTTGCTGCGGGTCTCACGGTAGAAAACGGTGTTTGTCCGCTCATCGATCTGCGGCGCGTCTTTGCTCGAGAGCTGCGATTGGAGAAGCGGTGCTACATCTTTTGCCCGAGCGTAACTGAACTGGTAGCTATCACTCTCGGTCGGCTCGGCGGTGCGCTCGGCGCCAGTCTTGATGTAATAAACATTGTCGATCTGATCCATGAACAGGCTCTTCGCCTTCACGATGATGGCGATCGCCTGCATCGCGGTCACGTCTTCGAGTCGCATCGTGACAGTCCCGGTCACGGCTTCACTTACCACCATGTTGATTTTCGCCTGGCGTGCGAGAAGGCGCAGCACCTGACCGACGTCGTCACCTTGGAATTCTCTCACACCGACTCCGCCATTTTCCGTGACCGAGTTTGTCGTGGTTGTGGTCGTGGTGGTCGTCCCGGCGGCTGGCGAACCGGCGGCGGCTGGTGCGGCGGGCTGAGGCGCGGGGGGCGCGGCCTGCACGAGAGTCAACGGAGCGGCCTCCGTGCTCCGGGGCGAGTCGGCCGGGCTGGCAGCCGGGACCGACGACGCTATTTTCACGGGCTCCGCGGCGGCGATCCGGAACTCCTGCGCGGGAGACAGGGACGCTGCGGTCAGCAAAACGGTGCAGGCGCAGATGAGTTTTTTGATCGAAGTGGACATAGGCTTGAGGCGAGAGTGTTAGGACTGCAAGACTGGGTAAAAGCAGGAACCAGACCAGCCCTCCGAAGAGTTGAGAGAGGCCACAGAGGTGGCGGAACCGAGGGGCTAACGCTGAGCGAATGAGAGAAGCCCCGATCGGTGGCGCCTCTCAGCTTATTAGCTTCTCAGGCGTTCGATTTCCGCCGCGCCCGTTGCCGCGAAGCCGAGCGCCGTCTTGCTGAAATCGGCTACCGGCATTTGCCTAACGAGCCGGACAATACCGTCCTGCCATTTGCGACTGATCGCCTGCAAATAGGGATCGTTTTGCTCCAGGCGAGTGCGCATTTTCACCTGCAGCGAATCGGTTTTATAGCAGAGAATATCGATGGGTGGACCGACCGCGACATTGCTCTTCATAGTCGCGTCCATTGAGATGATGCCGAATTTCAACGCGTCCATCAGCGTGCTTTCGTAGCTGAGGCCTCGATCGAGAATCGGTTTGCCATATTTGGAGTCGCCGATTTGCAGGAACGGACAATCGCGGCTGGCGTGGATGCTGTTGCCCTGCGGATAAATGGAGTGCACCTCAGACGCCAGACCGGCGATCTGACCGCCGACGATGAGGTTGATATTGAAATCGAATCCATCAGCCTCGAGCGCCGCGCGATCCCGCTGTTCCACCTCGCGCACTTTCGACCCGACGTAACGCACGGTTTCGTAAAGCGTTGGCTGATTGAGCAAATGTTTGCGTGCGGGATGACTTTCGTTGAGGTGCAGGTCGTCATCGATCAGGGCCAGGGTCGCCTGGGTGAGCGAGAGGTTGCCCGAACTGAGGATGCAAATGACGCGATCCCCCGGCCGCTCAAATACGCGCATCTTGCTGCGCACGGTGATATTATCCATCCCGGCACTGGTGCGTGAATCGGATAGAAAAACTGCGCCCTTGCGGCAGAGCATGCCGAGGCAATACGTCATAGCTCGCCTGGCTTGCTGCTTCTGACGACGCGGCCCTTCACCTGCCGCATTCTTGTGTGATGGGTGAGCGGATGCACCCGGCCATCGCTGCCTCGGAAAAAGGCGCTCAAGATCCAGCTCACGATGCTGATCAAGATCGCGCCCCAGAAAGCGCTCCCGAAACTGTCGACATGGAAGCCATGCACGAACTGGTTGACGAGGAGAAGCATGAGTCCGTTGACGACAAAGATGAAAATGCCAAGAGTGAGAATAATCAGCGGAGCCATGAGCAGGAGCAGAATGGGACGGAGGAAAGCATTAAGGATTCCAAGGAGGAGCGCGGCGCCAATGAGCGATGCGGCGCTATCGTAGCGAATGCCACTGATCAGGGACGCCGCGACCATCACAGCCACGGTCGTGATTGCCCATCTGAAAACAAAATGTCTCATCCAAAAATGACGACCGTGCCAAGCGGTTTCCGCTTGCCAGCGCCTCCGCTTGTGGGTAAAGGCTTGGCCGTCCCAAAGCAAAAGTAAATGGTGAAAAACTCAAAAAAATCCAAAGAGGCCGCGGTCCCGAGGAACGGGTCAGCTGCGCCCGAAAGCGCCGCTTCAGGCGCTCCCGTGACGGCGAAGCCCGTCAAGTCAGCCAAAGCGACAGCGCCTCCAAAATCCGCTGGCAAGCCATCCCGCAAGGCTCCCGCGCCGCGCAAGCCGCGCGCCGCGACCGGCGCCCGCAAGCCCCGGAAAACCGGGCAAGTCTCGATTTCCGATGATGACATCCGGCTTCGCGCCTACTTCATTTCTGAGAAGCGTCTGCAGAGTGGACTGGCGGGAGATTCGGCCCACGATTGGCTCGAGGCGCACCGCCAGTTGCGGGAAGAGGCTGGCAAAAAGACATTGTAGCCGGGGAGCGGTAACCCGCTACGACTAGGCAATCGCGCGTGCTTCCGGGAGGGATTCCCTGACCTTTTCCAGAAGCCGGTTGATCGTAAACGGCTTCGGAAGAAACCCGCAAACGCGCGCCTCGCGGCGCAATTCCTGGGCGCGCTCGTCGGAGCCTTGGCCCGAGACGAGGAGCAACGGCGGCACCTTCCGCGGCGGCACCGTGTTCTCATAGACCTTCGAAATCAAATCGAAGAGCAATGCGCCGTCAATCAGCGGCATCGAGAAATCGAAAATTATCAGGTCATAGGTTTTTTTCAGCGCCAGCTCGAAGCCATATTCGGGTTTGGGCGAGGTATCTACTTCCCAGTGCAGAATGCTGGTAAGCGCATCGCGCATGATCCGCAGCACCGCCATGTCGTCATCAACGATCAGGACCCTTTTAGCTTCTCCTTCTGCCATCCCGCAGGCTTGCGCAAAACTGCGACGCCATTCAAGCTTTAGTTGCGGACTCTGAATGAAAGTTTGCGCTCGATGAATTCGCCTCAAGCTCAGCTCGCCTCCGCCCTTCGCGAGCGCCTCGCGCTGATCGGCGATGAAGTCAGCCGGCGCGATCCCGAACGGCACCTCGCAAAATTGCAATCTGTTGCGGAAAAGATTGCGCAGCTCGAGAAACAACTCCCGTCCCCGGTCGATCCGCAGCTCGCTCATTTTCTGGCGCGCTGCAGTTACGACAAAGCGCTCGCCCTACTGGAGGAGTAGCGCAAGCGCCCGGCTTGCACGGAATCAACGCTCTAGCTGGAAGCTCGCGCTATCTGGAATACAGCTCGACGATCAACTGTTCGTTAACCATCGGCTGCATCTCTTCGCGCGATGGGATGTGCGCGACTTTGCCGCTTAAGGCATCGCGGTCAACCGTCAGCCAGTCGGGAACAGGCGCGATCTGCGTCAGCTCCATGTTGCGCTGGGCCAACTGACGTGATTTCGGCCGGTCTTTGACCGTAATCTCATCGCCCGCCTTCACATTAAACGAAGAGATGTTGACGTTTTTGCCATTGACCTGCACGTGCCCGTGCGACACCAGTTGCCGCGCGGCACTGCGCGTATTTGCGAGCCCGAGCCGGAACACCACATTGTCGAGGCGCGTCTCGAGAAGTTGCAGCAATGTTTCGCCGGTGACACCGCGACGTTGCAGCGCAGTTTCGAAAATCCGGCGAAATTGTTTTTCCATCAGGCCGTATTGAAAACGGAGTTTCTGTTTTTCACCAAGCGCGATCGCGTAATCAGATTGTTTGCGACGCGATCCTTTCGGTCCATGCATGCCCGGCGGATAATTTTTGCGCTCGAGCGACTTGGAAGGTCCGAAAAGTGGCACGCCGTAGCGACGCGAGATTTTGGTTTTGGGTCCGGTGTATCTGGCCATGAGATGCGATGAAAGAGTTAAAGCGGGTTCAGACGCGTCGCTGTTTGGGCGGGCGGCACCCGTTATGCGGAACGGGTGTGACGTCGCGGATGACGGTGAGATCGAGACCAATCGCCTGGAGCGCCCGGACCGCCGATTCACGGCCAGCGCCCGGCCCCCTAACGAGGACTTCGACTTCCTTGAGCCCGTGGCCCATCGCCTGGCGGGAAGCGTCCTGCGCCACCATTTGGGCCGCGTAGGCGGTGCTTTTGCGCGACCCCTTGAAACCGACTTTGCCCGCGCTCGACCAGCCGATCACATTGCCCTGCAAGTCGGTGATGGTAACGATGGTGTTGTTAAAAGTGGAGAGAACGTGCGCAAATCCGGAGTAGACATTCTTACTCCCCTTGGCCTTGATGATTTTCGGCTTCTCGACGTCGTTCGGATCGAGCGAGAGGTTTTCCTTCGGCGCCTCTGCCGCGGGAGCAGCTTCCGCTTTCTTGGCGGATTTCTTGACCGCCTTTGGTTTCGCTTCTGCCTTGGCCGGTGCCGCTTCTTTCGCAGCGGCCTCGGAGGTTACCGGAGTTTCCGGGACTGGCGTCGCCGCATCGGCAGCGACTTCAGAAGTTGGCGACGCGGGTTCTTCCGCGGGCGTTTGGTTGACAGGATCTTCGGCCATATCAGTTCGTTAGGTTAGACTTTCCCGGCTTTCGCGTCCTTGTTGCGAATGACGCCGACCGTCTTGCGCGGGCCTTTGCGGGTGCGCGCGTTGGTTGAGGTGCGTTGCCCGCGCACCGGCAAACCCCGGCGGTGCCGGATGCCGCGATAACAATTGATCGCCTGCAAGCGCTTCAAATTACTTTGCACTTCACGGCGCAGGTCGCCCTCGATCGGCAATTTGTTGTGCGTGATCATCTGGATGATCTCGTTGATCTGCTGCGGAGTCAGATCCTTGGCGCGCAGGTTGGGATCAATGTTCGTCTGCTCGAGGATGCGCTTGGCCGTGCTTGGGCCGACGCCGTAAATATAGGTTAACGACGCTTCAATGCGTTTATCGGCGGGAATTTCTACTCCGAGCAATCTTGGCATAACGATTTCCTAGCCCTGGCGCTGTTTATGGCGCGGGTTCTTGTCACAGATCACGCGCACCACATTCTTGCGCTTAACAATCTTGCAGCCTTCACAAAGTCTTTTTACTGATGGTCGCACTTTCATAGTTCACGAGACGAAAAACGCGGAGCCAATCTCCGCGCTAGCGATGGCGAAAAGTGATTCGCCCTTTCGACAAATCGTAAGGCGAAACTTCTAGCATAACTTTGTCGCCTGGCAAGATGCGAATGAAGTGCATGCGCATCTTTCCCGAGATGTGGGCGAGGACACGATGACCGTTGGGCAGTTCCACCCGAAACATCGTATTCGGCAGGAGCTCGACCACTGTGCCCTCTACCTCAATTGCGTCTTTGCGCGCCATGTCAGAATTTCGGGTTCGTCTTTCGTAATTAAAACGGTGTGCTCGAAATGGGCCGAGGGCAATCCATCGGAAGTGCAGACCGTCCAGCCATCTTCCAACAGGCGCACGCCGGCCCCGCCGAGATTAATCATCGGCTCGATCGCGAGGGTCATGCCTGGCTTGAGGCGCGGGCCGCTCCCGCGCTTGCCGTAATTCGGAACCTGGGGCTCTTCATGCAACTTTCGCCCCACGCCGTGACCGACGAATTCTCGCACCACGCTAAAATGACTCCTTTTCGCTTCCTCCTCGATCGCCGCACAAAGGTCACCAAGCCGCTCGTCGGCTTGCGCGTGAGTGATGGCTCGTTGCAGCGCGCTCTGCGTGACGGCGAGGAGCTTCTCGACCCGTTCATCGATCATCCCGACCGGAACCGTCGCCGCCGTGTCCCCCACCCAGCCGTCCTGCACGACGCCGATATCGAGCTTCACGATGTCGCCATATTGAATACGGCGCTGGCTCCCGATGCCGTGCACGATCTCGTCGTTGAGGGATATACAGATGTTGCCGGGAAAGACGCGATGCCCAAGGCGGTAGCCGAGGAACGCACTGCGAACTCCCGCTTCCGCGATCAGGTCCGCCGCGGCCTGGTCGATCTCCTTGGTCGAAATGCCGGGACGAATGAGCTCGCTGATTTTTTCCAGAACATCGCTCGCAGTGCGACAGGCCAGCCGCATTTTGTCGATCTCCCGTGCCGACTTAATGGGGATCATTGCACCCGCTCTTCGATCAAGGCCGCGATATCGGCAAAAACAACTTCCCGGTCGCGGTTCCCGTCCACCCGGTGCAAAGCCGAATCCTTTTCGTAAAAGGAGAGCAGCGGCTCCGTCTTGGTCTTGAATTCCTCGAGGCGTGTCTGCAGGACGGCGGCATCATCGTCCTCACGCCGGATGAGCGGTCCATCGCAATAGGGACAGACCGGGCGATCGGCAAAACCCGCGCTCGTTAGGCTGGTGGTAAAACCGCAACGCCGGCACTGCAGCCGGCTGGCGATACGATCGCGCACGGTCGCTTCGGAGACCTCCAGCCAGATGGCGAGATCGAGCGCTGTGCCACGTTTTCGCAAAAGCTCATCCAAGCGCTCGGCCTGCTTGACCGTGCGGGGAAAGCCGTCAAAAACGAATCCTTCCTGGCCGCGCTCGTTCAACCAATCTTCAATCAACCGAACAATGATCTCGTCTGGCACGAGGCCGCCGTGTTTCGCGACTTCATCCGTTTCCACGCCCAGCGGCGTGCCCAGCTCACGCTCACGCCGCAGGATGGTGCCCGGTGATGTCACGGCGAGGGCGAAATGCCGCGTAATCATCTCCGCCTGCGTGCCCTTGCCAGAGCCCGGCGCACCGAGGAGCACGATTCGACTTTTCACCTAGCGCCCGTAAAGGAAAATGGCCACACCCCCGATTACCAGAACGGCGATGCCGACGTAAAGCCACATCAGTGTTCCCTGCTGGGCCGCCTCGCCCCGGGCACCTCCGCGATCGAAGGCACGCCCACGCAGCCGCCCTTTGCGCAGGAAGCCGTCATAATGGCGCTGGATCAAGTGTGTCTCAACCTGCCGCATGGTGTCGAGGATCACGCCCACAATAATAAGCAGACTGGTGCCGCCGAAGAACTGCGCCGTGATTTGGGGAACGTGCATCCCCTGGCTTAACAGACTCGGCAGAACCGCGATCGCGGTCAGAAAAATCGCACCCGCAAAAGTCAGACGCGTCATCGTGAAATCAAGGAAATCCGCGGTCGGTTTCCCCGGTCGCACCCCCGGGATGTAGCCGCCGTACTTTTTCAGATCATCCGCGATTTGCGCCGGCTGGAATTGCGTCGCGACCCAGAAATAACTGAAGAAGAAAATCATCGCCGCCAGGACCGCGTAATGCAGCCATCCACTATTCAGTTCATTGGCGATCTTGGCGGCCGTCGGGCTGTTCTTAAAAGCCATCCCGACAATCGTGGTCGGGAAAAGGAGGAGCGCCCAGGCAAAGATGATTGGCATGACTCCGGCGTAGTTCACTTTCAACGGCATGTATTGCGTCTGGCCGCCGTACATTTTCCGGCCCACGACGCGTTTCGCGTACTGCACCGTTATCTTGCGCACGCCTTGCGTGACCGCGATGACCGCGGCGATGACAATGAAGAGAAACGCCACCATCAAAACGAGAATCGCCGGGTTCACCTGACTTGTTCCGGTCGCGGCTGACGGCACAAACGTTTTCCACGCCTGCGCAAGAGCGGCGGGCAAGCGCGCCACAATGCCGATGGTGATAATGAGCGAGATGCCGTTGCCGATACCGCGGTCGGTAATTTGATCGCCTAACCACATCAGGAACAGCGTCCCGGCGGTCAGCGTCAGGACGGTAATGAGTCGGAACGACCAGCCCAGGTTATCAACCAGCGGGATGCCAAGCCTGGTCGTCGTCTCCGTGATGCCGGGGAGCATGGTGTGATACGACTCGGGGTGCTGGAACGAAACGGCGAGCAGATATCCCTGGAAGATGCAGAGCACAACCGTCGCATAACGGGTGTACTGCATGATCTTCTGCCGGCCACCATCCTCGCGCGACAGGCGACTGAGCGACGGGATCACCGCCGTGAGCAGTTGCAGCATGATGGAGGCGCTGATGTAAGGCATGATGCCTAACGAAAAGATGGCGCAATTCTCGAGCGCGCCGCCGCTGAAAAGGTTGAAGAGCGCCGCGACACCACCACCCGCGCTTTGCGAGGAGGTACGGAACCAATCCTGAAGCACCGCCGGATTCACTCCCGGGGTCGTGATCGCCGCGCCCAAACGGACGATGACGATGACCGCGAGGGTGAACAGGATCCGCCGGCGCAGTTCCGGGATCTTGACGGTATTTAAAAAAGCCGAAACCATCCGCTAAGGTAGAACCGTCCGCTTATTTAGCGGCCTTCTTCTTTTTCGCCGCGGGTTTCTTGGCCTTGGCTTTCGCCGGGGCCGCCGCAGCTGGCGCTTCCTTTTTCGAGTCTGCCGCCTCGGCTCGTCTGCCACCGGTCAGCGACGGGCGTTCCCGCAGCGTCACCGTGCCGCCGGCTTGCTCGATTTTCTCCCGGGCGGATTTGCTCACTCGATCGGCCTCGATCGTCAGGCCATGCTTCAATTCGCCGCGGCCGAGAATCTTCAGGCCCGCAACGTCGCCGCGAATTTGCTTCGATTCGCGCAGCATCTGTTCGTTCACGACCGTGCCGGCTTTGAATGCATTCAAATCGTCGAGATTGATCAGGGCGTAACGCGTCTTGAAAGCCGCGTTGTTGAAACCGCGTTTCGGCAAACGCCGGATCAAGGGCATCTGTCCACCTTCGAAACCAAGTCGCAGACTGCCGCCGGAGCGCGCCTTTTGGCCCTTGTGACCCTTGCCGCTCGTCTTGCCATGACCGGAGCTTTCGCCGCAGCCGAGACGCTTGACGCGATGCCTCGAACCGGGACGCGGTTTGAGATTGTGCAACCGGATCATGACGGTTGCGCCTCCTCACCATTGCTCGGGTTGGAGCGAATCCCGCGTGTCTTCAAAATTTCATCGCGCCGGCGCAAAGAACGCAGCGCTTCGATCGTCGCCTTGACGACGTTGGCGTGATTGCTCGAGCCTAACGACTTGGCAAGCACGTCACGAATCCCGACTGCTTCCACCACCGCGCGCACACCGCCGCCGGCAATAACACCGGTGCCAGGCGAGGCCGGGCGCAGCAGAACGCGTCCGCCGCCGAACTCTCCGATCACTTCATGCGGAATCGTATTCTCGCGCAGCGACATCTTTTCCATCGACTTGCGCGCGGCTTCGGATGCCTTGCGGATTGCTTCCGCCACTTCATTCGCCTTGCCGAAGCCACAGCCGACCTTGCCGTCGTGATCGCCCGCTACGATGAGCGCGCTGAAACTGAAGCGGCGGCCGCCTTTCACAACCTTGGCGCAACGGTTGATGAATACCACCTTCTCGGTCGTGTCGCCTTTTGCCGGAGCCGTCCGGTCCGTTGTGCGGGAGTCGCTTCGTCTGCCCTGGTTGCCTGCGTATGCCATATTAGAGTTTCAATCCGCCTTCGCGCGCCGCGTCGGCCAGCGCTTTCACTTTTCCGTGGTAGAGAAATCCACCGCGGTCAAAAACTGCCTTGTCGATCTTTTTCGCCAGCGCGCGTTCCGCGATCAACCGGCCCACCTTTTCGGCGGTAGCCCGGTTCGCGGCATGCTTGCCTTGCAAATCCTTTTCCGTCGTACCGGCGGACACCAAAGTCTGGCCCGCTTCATCATCGACGACCTGCGCGTAAACATGCTTGCCGGAAAAATAAACGCAGAGCCGCGGACGTTCCGCGGTTCCGGAAACCTTGCGCCGAATGCGGTTGTGAATGCGTCCGCGAATGACTTTTCGATTAATCGTCGCCATGACTATTGAACGGTTTTGCCTTCCTTGCGGCGGATCTGCTCGCCCGCATAACGAACGCCTTTGCCCTTGTAGGGCTCCGGCGGGTAGTAGCGGCGAATGTCGGCCGCCACCTGGCCGACCGTCTTCTTATCCGCGCCTTCGATTGCGATCTTGGTATTATCCGTCACCGTGATTTTGATGTCCGGCGGGATCGGGAAAAGCACTGGATGGGAAAATCCAAGACTCAGGTTTAGATTCTTCCCCTGGACTGCGGCCTTGAAACCTACGCCTTCGATTTCGAGCTGCTTCGTAAAACCGGTGCTGACGCCGACGACCATGTTGTTAATCAAGGCGCGTGAAAGACCGTGCAGCGCTTTCACGCTGCGCGTCTCGGCGTCGCGGACTAACGAGACCTGATTGTCAGCCACGCTCGCCTTGATGCCCCTGGGCAGCGTCCAATTCAGCTTCCCTTTCGGACCCTCGACCGCGACTTTGCCGCCGCCGTCGATGTTCACCTTCACCTTGGCCGGAATCTCGACCGCCTTGTTTCCAATCCGTGACATAGCTCTTCAGTTACCAGACGTAAGCCAGCAACTCGCCTCCCACTTTTTGTTTCTTGGCCTCGCGGCCGGACATGACGCCGCGCGAAGTCGAAAGGATCGCCGTGCCCATGCCGCCGAGAACGCGCGGGATTTCATCGGCGCCAACATAGCGACGCAAACCCGGGCGACTCACGCGTTTCAAACCGGTGATGGCGCTGCTGCGATTCGAAATCTTGTTCGTGATCTTGATCCGCGGATGGGCGGCGGTGGTGTCGAGCGCGAAGTCGGTGATGTAGCCTTCCTCTTTCAGGATGCGCACGATCTCGCTCTTTACCTTGGAGTAAGGCACAAACATCTCGAGTTTCTGCGCCTGTGTGCTGTTGCGCACACGGGCGAGAAGGTCGGCAATAGGATCGGTAACAGTACTCATGTGTCGTTAGGCCGCTTTTTTGGCGGGTCCGCCATCGGACGGACCTGCCGGGGCGAGCTTCTTCGCCCGATCGCTGAAGGGCATTCCCATTTCGCTCAAAAGCGATTTGGCCTCTTCGTTCGTGCGCGCGGTGGTCACAATCGTAACATCAAAACCAATGTTGCGCTTGATTTTGTCGAGCTCGACTTCGGGGAAGATCGATTGGTCAGAAACGCCCAGCGTGTAGTTGCCGTGGCCGTCGAATCCTTTCGGTGAGACGCCGCGAAAATCGCGGATGCGCGGGAGCGAGGCCTTGATCAGGCGCTCCATGAATTCATACATGCGTTCGCCGCGCAACGTCACCTTGGCGCCAATCGCCTGTTCTTTGCGCAGCTTGAAATTCGAGATGCTTTTCTTGGCGCGTGTCTCGGCCGGCTTCTGTCCGGTGATGAGCGCGAGCTCCGTTTTGGCATCTTCCAGCGCCTGCTTCACGTCCGACTGCGAGCCGACCGAGGTATTGATTACGACCTTCTCCAGCTTCGGGATCTGAAGGTCGTTCTTGTAGCCGTGGTGCTGCCGCAGCGCCGGCATGACGCGCTCTTTGTATTCGCGGTAAAATTCGTTTTCCATTCTCTAAAATGTCGTCTTCCCAGCTTCGCTACTCGTCCTTCTTGGTCTTCTTCTCCTTCGTCGCTTTGGCTTTGCCCTTCTTCGCCTTCTCGCTGCGCTCGACCACTTTCACGTTCGAAATGTGGATCGGGCCCTCGCGCTCGGCGATCTTGCCCGATGGGTTGTCCTGCGACTTGCGCAGATGCTTCTTGATCAGGCGCACCCCCTCAATCAGGACGCGTTCCTTACGCGCCAGCACCTGCAAGATCTTGCCGGTCGAGCCGCGGAAGTTGCCCGAGATGACCTCGACCTGGTCGCCCTTCTTAACGTGATGCTTGATCCGGTTCATAGCACCTCAGGAGCGAGAGAAACGATCTTCATGAAATTGCGTTCGCGCAGTTCGCGCGCGACCGGGCCAAAAATTCGGGTGCCGCGCGGGTTCAGATCTTTGTCGATAATGACGATCGCGTTCTTGTCGAAACGAAGGAGCGAACCATCATCGCGCCGAATCGGCTGCCGGGTCCGGACCAAAACTGCGCGGACGACTTCGCCCTTTTTCACCGTGCCGGTGGGACTCGCCTCTTTCACGTTCGCGGTGATGACATCGCCGATCCCGGCCGATTGCGCGCTTCCCTTTCCGATCACGCCGATCATTGTCGCCATGCGTGCGCCGCTGTTGTCGGCCACGTCTAGTCTCGAGCGTAGGTAAACCATAGTTGTCTCCTTACTTCTGGACGACTTCGACTAAACGCCAGCGCTTCAGCTTGCTCAATGGGCGGGTCTCCATGATCCGGACCGTGTCGCCGAGCTTGGCTTTGCTCTCTTCGTCATGCGCGTAAAATTTTTTCTTCTGCTTCACGATCTTGCCAAAAGTTGCGTGCGGCACGCGCGTCACCGTGCGAACGACGATCGTCTTGTTCATCCCGCTCGAAACCACTTCGCCGACACGCGTCTTGCGCGTGCCGCGCGCCTCGGCGGCGGCAGGTGTTTCCTCTTTGGTTGTTTCGTCCATGATCGTTATTTCTTGGCTGCGGACTTGGCCGCCGGTTGCTTCGCCCGTTGCGTCAGGATCGTCTCAACCCGGGCCACATCGCGGCGCAGCAAGCGCAGCCGGCTCGGTTGCTCGAGTTGGCCGCTTTGCTGTTGCAGGCGGAGATGGAGGCTTTCCTGGCGCAGGTCGCGCTTCTTGGTCAGGAGCTCATCCGTGCTCATTTCCTGGATTTCTTTAAATTTCATTTCTCTTAATTAATGCGCAACGTGGTGGCGGGTGAGGAACTTGGTTCGCACCGGCAGCTTGTCGGCGGCAAGGCGAAGGGACTCGCGCGCGATTGATTCCGGCACGCCATCCAGTTCGAACAAAATATTTCCGGGCTTGACCGTTGCCACCCAATACTCGGGCTGGCCTTTACCCTTACCCATTCGGGTTTCCGGTGGACGCGATGTGACCGACTTGTCGGGAAAAATCCGAATCCAGAGTTTGCCTTTGCGCTTCATGTTGCGAGTGAGCGCAACACGAGCGGCTTCGATCTGGGTGTTGGTGATCCAGGCCCGTTCCAAGGTCTGAAGGCCGAATTCGCCGAAGTCGATCCGAAGATTACGTGACGCCGTGCCTTTGCGGCTTCCCCGCTGGGTCTTGCGATATTTGACGCGTTTGGGCATTAATGGCATGGCGATGTCTCCTTAGAAATTCGTTAGGCTGCGGCGGCCGGCTCAGGCGCAGCTGGGGGCGGGGACGCCGGCGCGGTCGGCGCTTCTTCCTTTTTACAGATCCAGCATTTCACTCCGATTTTGCCGTAAACCGTATTGGCTTCAGCGAAGCCATAATCAATTGGCGTGCGCAGGGTATGCAGCGGCACCTTGCCCTCGCGATACCATTCGGAGCGGGAGATTTCCGCGCCGTTCAAGCGGCCCGAGCTGCGCAACCGAATCCCCTGCGCGCCAAAATCCATCGCGATCTGCACCGCTTTCTTCATGGCGCGGCGATAGGCGATACGGCGCTCGATCTGGAGCGCGACGTTTTCCGCCACCAGCTGCGCATCCAGTTCCGGCGTTTTAATTTCCTGGATGTCGATCTTGATCTGCTTGCCCTGCGCCATCTTCGAGATCTCTTCGGTCATCTTCTCGATCTCAGCGCCTTTCCGTCCGATCACGATGCCAGGGCGCGCGGTATGAATGGTCACGCGGATGCTGTTCCAGGCGCGCTCGATGATAATCTTGGCGACCGCGGCAAACTGCAGCTTCTTTTTTACGTAATCGCGAATCGCGAGATCGCCGGCGAGGAACGCGGGCATCTCCTGGGGCGAAGCATACCAGCGCGAACGCCAGTCGCGGTTCACTCCGAGACGGAAACCAATTGGATTAACTTTTTGTCCCATGAACTAGCTTTCTGTTTCCTTCGCTTCCGTTGGCTCGGCGGCGGCTTCGGCCTTCGGCGCCGCTTTGCCTGGTTTCGCAGGGCCGGTCTTTTTCTTCTTCGTGCCCCCTGATTTCCTGGCTTTCTTTTCCCGCGTCTTGATCTCAATCTCGTCCGTCAGAATGATCCGAATGTGGGCGCTGCGTTTGCGGATTGTGCTGCCGCTGCCGCGCGCCCGTGTCATCATCCGCTTCATCGTCGGGCCTTCGCCGACCGTGGCTTCTTTTACCACGAGTCCGTCCACGCGCAGGTTGGCGTTATTCTCTGCGTTGGCGATCGCGCTCTTGAGCGTTTTGCTGATCAGGCCGGCCGCCTTTTTCGGGCTGTACGCAACAAGATCAAGCGCCGCCGAAACCGGCAGACCCTGAATGGCACGAGTGACTTCGCGCGCTTTGAACGCCGAGATCTTCGCGTAACGATATGTCGAGCTAACTTGCATTTACTTTAAACTGGCATTTTGGCGTGCATCCACCTGGAGGCGATCGCCGACTTTTATTTTCACTTTTTCCGAATCCAAATCCTGTATCACCGCACCGCTGATCTTTTCACGAACGTCCACCACCCGCAGAGTCGCAATCGTCTTCCCGGCTCGCACCACCCGCAACGGCATCCCGAGTTTCACTCCCTGCTTCGCGCCCAGGTTCCCCACCACGAGCGACCACTCTTCTTTCACGCTCAAGACTTTTCCGTCCATCAGGTCGGGTCCGCTGTCATCGCCAGGCGGACTCGCGCTTTTCGCGGCGAGCAGCTGGTTGGTCGAGCGCAATTGCGCCTCCACCCCCATGCGCGCTTCCGCGTCGGCCGACTCGGTCGTCTTGACGAAACGGATCACCGTTTCGGTCAACTTCAGCAACTGCTCGCGATAAGCTTCCTTCTCCTTGTTCATGAGTTGCAGGTCGCTGACCGCTTTCAGTAAGCGCTGCTCGAGTTTCGCCCGATCTTTGCTGACCGACTCGACCCCGAGCGCGTCCATGCGCAATTGCAGCTCGGAATATTTCCGGCGAAACAA
>Ga0070671_100000284_pt1 | contig 34431 bp, 20 predicted proteins | sample KBSS73metaG_FD_65341 | JGI IMG/M metagenome (GOLD analysis project Ga0070671, IMG submission 65341) | Switchgrass rhizosphere microbial communities from Kellogg Biological Station, Michigan, USA - KBS S7-3 metaG | ecosystem: Host-associated > Plants > Roots > Rhizosphere > Soil ...
CCGCGGTCCAGCTCGAGGATCCAGCCCGCGACGTTGTCGAGGAAATAGCGGTCGTGGGTGACGGCGACGACGGTGCCGGGGTACTCGGCGAGATGGCGCTCGAGCCAAGCCACCGATTCCGTGTCGAGGTGGTTCGTCGGCTCGTCGAGCAGGAGCAGGTCCGGGCGCTGGAGCAGCAGCCGGCACAGCGCGATGCGGCGCCTCTCGCCGCCCGAGAGGTTCGTGACCATGGAGTCCTCGGGGGGCAGCCGCAGGGCGTCCATCGCCACCTCGAGCGTGCTGTCGAGGTCCCAGGCATTGGAGGCTTCCAGCGCGTCCTGCACCTTGCTGTGCTCCTCCATCACCTTGTCCATCGCCTCGGAGGACATCTCCTCGCCCAGCTTCGCGTTGAGCTCGTCGTAGCGGGTGAGGAGCCCGCGCACGTGCGCCACCGCCTCCTCGACGTTCCCCTTGACGGTCTTCTCGGGATCGAGCTGGGGCTCCTGCTGGAGATAGCCGATCTTGACGCCCTCCGCGGCCCAGGCCTCGCCGGCGAAGTTCGTCTCCTGGCCCGCCATCACCTTGAGGAGCGTGCTCTTGCCGGCGCCGTTGAGCCCCAGAACGCCGATCTTCGCGCCGGGAAGGAACGAGAGCCAGATATCCTTCAGGACCTCCTTGTTGGGCGGATACATCTTGCGGAGGCCTTTCATCACGTAGATGTACTGTTGGGCCAAGCGGTATTCCTTTCTATAGGTGGAACGACGGAAGCCGGGTATTTTAGCGCAAGGTGGGCGACCCTGGAAGATCCATGGGGGAGACTCATCGCGAACCACGCGCGGGCGCTGATAAAATCGGCGTTCCACGGCCATGCCCGAGCTGCCCGACATCACGGTCTACCTCGAGTCGCTGGCGCCGCGCGTCCTGGGCCGCTCGATCGAGAAGCTGCGGATCGCGAGCCCGTTCCTCGTGCGGAGCGTCGATCCCCCGATCCGCGAGGCGGAGGGGCGGCGCATCGAGGCGCTGCGCCGGGCCGGCAAGCGCCTCGTCTTGGGCCTCGACGGTGATCTGTTCCTGGTCCTGCACCTCATGGTCGCGGGGCGGCTGCGCTGGAAAGAGCGCGGCGCGAAGCTGCCGGGCCGGCTCGGGCTTGCGGCCTTCGACTTCGAGAACGGGACGCTGCTGCTGACCGAGGCGGGGACCAAGAAGCGCGCGTCCCTGCACCTGGTGCGCGGCATCGACGCGGTCCGCGCCCTCGACCGCGGGGGGATCGAGGTCTTCGAGGCCGACGCCGAGGCCTTCGCCGCCGCGCTCACCCGCGAGAACCACACGCTCAAGCGGGCGCTCACGGATCCGCGTCTCTTCAGCGGGATCGGCAATTCGTACTCCGACGAGATCCTCCACCGCGCGCGGCTCTCGCCGATGCGCCTTTCGAAGAAGATGACCCCGGAGGAGATCGCGCGACTGCGCGAAGCGACCCTCGCCGTACTCACCGAGTGGACGGACCGCCTGCGCCGCGAGACGGGGGACCGCTTCCCCGAGAAGGTCACGGCGTTCCGGGAGGGGATGGCGGTCCACGGCCGTTACGGCCAGCCCTGCCCCATCTGCGGCACGAAGGTCCAGCGGATCGTCTATGCCGAAAACGAGTGCAACTACTGCCCACGCTGCCAGACGGGCGGTAAGCTCCTCGCCGACCGCGCGCTCTCGACGCTCATGCACGAGGACTGGCCCAACACGATCGAGGAGCTGGAGACGGAGCGTCCGGCCGCGGGGACTCTCCGGGTCGCCGGGGACCAGGGGTCTAGGTCCGCGCGATCCCGCGCCGCGCGGCCGCCAGCGCGGCGACGGCCAGCCCGCAGATGACGCCGAAGAGGACGACGGACGCCACCGTCGTCCACTCCCCGAGGGTCGCGGGCGCGAGCAGGCGGTGCAGCGGCGGACCGAGCGAGAAGGGCAGGGGAGGGGTCGCGCGCATCCCCCGCAGCGCCTCGAGGAACGCCGCGTAGAGCGCGGCGAACGCGGTTCCGATCGCGGCGCCGAGGAGCCCGCGCACCATCACCCCTGAGGGACGCAGCGGGGATCCGATGGTCCCCGCGTCCTCCTTGAAGACGGGCTCGCGCGTCCCGATCGGGACGAAGCGGTGGAGCATGACGAGCCCGGGGACGGCGGCCACGATCGTCAGCCAGAAGAAGATCGGCCAGCCGAGGGCGTCCACCATGACGCCGGCGAGAGGACCGGACGCGGTGCGCCCGAGCGCGAAGATGCTCGAGAGAAGGGCGTATTGCGTCGCCGAGAACTTCTTCGATGTGAGCCGCAAGAGCAGGACCGAGAAGGCGCCCGTCCCCATGCCGATCACGACCGTCTCGAAGAACATCGTGGTGTACATGAGCGGCCGGTTGATGCCCACGTGAGCGATCAGGACGTACCCGGCGTGCGCGAACGCCTGGACGAAGCCGAAGAGCCAGAGCGCGTGGCCCAGTCCGATGCCGGAGGTGATCGCGCCGCCGAGGATCGTGCCGACGATCGCCCCGCCGAACCCGATCCAGAAGAAGATCAGTCCGACGTCCATCTTGCTGTAGCCCATCTCCAGCAGGAACGGGCTCACGAGCGCGGTCGCGAGGTTGTCGCCGAACTTGTAGAGGACGAGGAAGCTCGTGATCTCGAGCGCGCGGTGCTGGCGCAGGAACGCGACGAAGGGATCCCAGACCGCCTCGCGCAGCGTGCGGGGAGGCGCCGGCACGGATTCGGGCTCGGGGGAGAAGAACATGAGGACCGCGGCGGCGGGGTAGACGACCGTCTGCGCGGCGAAGAGGAAGGGCCAGCTCAGCCATGTCGCGGCGGTGATGGACAGCCTGCCGGAGAGCGTGAGCGCGAAGCGCGAGCTGGCGGCGCGCGCCCCCGCGGCGAGACCCTGCTCTTCGGGGCGCAGGACCTCCACCGCGTAGGCGTCGACTGCGATGTCCTGCGAGGCGGAGGCAAAGGCGATGAGGAAGACGGCGATCCAGATCGTTCCGACCTGGTCGGGGCTCGCGGCCACCCAGGCCAGGCCCAGGGTGGTGACCATGAGCGCGGCCTGCGAGATCACCGCCCATCCGCGCTTGCGTCCGAGGAACGGGGGCGCGTAGCGGTCCATGAGCGGCGACCAGAGGAACTTGAAGGCGTAGGGGAGCTGCGCCGCCGTCACCCAGCCGATCGTCGAGTTGTCGAACTTCAGGATCTTGAGCCAGGCGGGGACGGCGACGAGGACCAGGCCGAGCGGCAGCCCGGACGAGAACGACTGCAGCACGACGCAAGCCGTGCGCCACGAGCGCAGGGATCGCGCGAGGCTCTGGAAGGTGGAAGGTCGCTTCGTGGTGGTCGTGGAGGCCTCGGCCATCAGCGCACAAGCTTAGGGCCGAAACTCGCGAGGTCAAATCAGCTGCACGCAGGCCCCCTCCCGGCTCGGGAGGGGATGCTACCGGAGGCTACCGGATCGCCTGGAGCGTGGAGGACTCGCACCCGGTCTTGCCGAGCACCCGGATCGTGACGGTGACGCCGGCGGGCCAGATCGCCCCCACGTCCTTCGCGACGAGCTTCTTGCCGGTCTTCCGCTTCGTGACCGGAGCGTTGACGAAGCCGCCGCCCGCGTCGATCTGAACGACCGACCCTCCCTTGAAGCCCGTCCCGATGATGATCGCCTTGACGGTGGTTCCGACCACGGGGGTCGCGCTGGTCACGGTGGCGCTGGCGCAGCCCGGATAGACGCACTGTGCGAACGCGAGATCGTCGGGCTGCAGGGTGCCGCAGATGCCGTGGTTGAGGAAGGCCGCCATGAGCGCGCTCGAATCGCCGGAATGCCCCGCGCCGATGGTGTGACCGGTCTCGTGCGTGATCATGGAGGTGTAGTCGCAGGCGCCCAGGCAGCTCCCGCTCCCGTTGTTCACCATGATCTTGGCGCTGGCGATCTTGTGAAACGTCGGGTTGCCCATCGCGGGGCAGGAAGGCGAGCCGCCGCTCGTCGAGAAGCTGGAAAACCCGCCGAGCGCGAGGGTCCCGGAGCAACCGGAGAGGTCGGAAAGCTCGTGACACGGATCGTCGAAGTTGATCTGGTTGTCGAGATCGGCGAGGCATTTGGCGCCGACCGTGTCGTCCGTGCCGCCGTACTGGAGGAGGATCCGGGTGCCCGTGGCCGCGCTCCAGATGGACGGAGCGGACGCGATCTGGGCATGGCACCCGTTGCTGCAGAGCGTTCCCGAATCCCCGCTCGCGTTGTCCTTGTAGACGACGGGCGTCGCGGTGTCGAACTGGATCCATCGGGCGGGCGGACTGCCGAGGAAGGTGAACGCCGCGAAGCGGTCCGTGGTGGCCTTCGGCGCGGGGAGAACGTAGTCGGCCCGGGGATTGAGCCCGGCGCCGACGGCGGCGATGTAGCGCTCGAAGCCGGCGGCGTCACGATCGGGCTCTCCTGTGGACGAGGGAGCTCCGCCGCGAAGAGGGGCCGTGGCGTCAGGCTCCGCGTCGGACGCCGTGACGCCGGCCGGGGACGCCGCCTGATTGCCACCGGACGAAGGGGACAGGATGAAGGCATCCGTCAGGCCCTGGCGGCGCAGGAACTCCGCTCCGTCCGAGCCTTTCAGTACCGTGAAGTTTCCGAGCGCGAAATCCGTGACGCGGTATAGATCCGACGAGGGCGTATCGAGCATCACCAGCACCTGCTCGTCGACGGCGAACCCGCCGATGCCGGGATAGTACTCACCGCGGTCCCCGATCTCGCCGCCGGGCTGGCGGACGACGACGCGCGTGGCGCCGACGCGGCCTTTCACGACCCTCGCCACTTCGATGGTGATGTGCGTCTCGATCCCGCCTCCGGGGAGCGCCACGGGGGTCACGGCGACGACACGGCCGCGGACGACCGCCTCCGCCTTGCGGATGAGGACCTCGTCCGTGGGGACGATGTAGGTCGCCGCGAGCGCGGGAAGAACCGCGAGCGCGGAGACGGCGAGGCCCCCGGCGATCCGGGACAGGGCGGGAGCGAAGAGCGAGTGCCGCGAATGACGCATGAATGGGTTCCCTTCGGGTGAGGGTGGATTTTCGGGGCCGCGCCCAGGCGCGCGGGAGTCCCCCGGCTCCTCACCGGTAGAGGAAAAGATAGGCCAGAAACGGATCCGGCGCCAATGAAAAGCCCCCTTTCGGGGGCCCCGGCCGTGCCGCTACTCGAGCCGCCTGATGATGTGCCAGCCGAATTTGCTGTTGGCGTGGTCGTACTCGGCCATGCCGATCTCGCCGACCTTCAGCGAAAAACCCACGTCTCCGAACGACTTGACCATGCCGCCCCGGGGGTATTCATGCCCGCGGGCCTTGGTTCCGGGCTTGAGGGGAGCGATGGGCACGTCGGTGTTGGCCAGGGCGTAGATCCCCGGGGCGCTATCGTCGGTGTACTGCTTGACCAGCGCGTCGAAATCCTCGCCCTTCTGGGCCCGCGCGTACACCTCCGCCGCCAGGGCGCGTGCGGCCTCTTTCGTGCGCGTGATGTTCTTGCCGGGGACCGAGCCCTCGAAGCCGATCAGGATGTGCTGAATGACCACGTGATCCGGCTGGGGGCCGGCCGCCGGAGCGGCGGCCCCGGCTTTCGGCGAGGGCTGGGAGGCCGGGGCTTCGGCCAGGGCGATCGTGCAGGTCAGGGCCAGGATCGCGAGGGTGGCGATCGTCGCCGCCCCCCGCTGGGAGACTCTCGTCATGTCGTGTACCTCCGAGCCCCGATTCTGCCATGAAAAAAGGAACCCCGGGAGTGTGGGCCCTGTTCTGGCCCTGCGGCGTACGGCTACCGCGCTCCCGGGGGCGGTGGCGCTGGAAGTCGCGTTCAGGCGGCTCTCCAGAACACCAAGGCGGAGGTCCGTCCTACGACGTCGCCACCTCACTCACCGTACTTTGACCATCGAGCACTGGACCACCTCCTTTCCGGCGGAGAGGACATGAGGCCGAGTCCAGTCCCGGCCCCGGAACCCGCCAAGCCGGACCGCCGATGTCGGGCCCGCGGGGCGCCGCGGCCCAGCCGCGACTCGGGGAGGAGTGTGACGGTTCCCCTATGGAAATAAATAGCACGTCGGGGGCCTCGGGGCTACCTCCTAAATGAAGAAAATCAGCGTCCGATGAGATCGAACAGGTGGATCTCGCTCCGGACGGCGGCGTCGAAGTCCTTGAGGTCCATCGACTCGTTCTCGGAGTGGGCGTTGGTATAGGGATCCTCGACCCCGACCAGGAGCGCGGGGACTCCCCCCAGAGCGTGGGCGAAGGGCCCGACGAAGGGGATGGACCCGCCGCACCCCATGATGACGGGCTCTTTGCCGTAGCCGAGCGCGAGCGCCTTGCGGGCCTTCTCGAAGGCGGGCCCCGTGGGATCGGTCATCCACCAGGTGTCCGCGACGGCGTTGCTGAAGGTCACCTCGAGTCCCCACGGCACGCGCGATTTCAGATGGTCGATGAGGCGCTTCTTCACATCGCCCGGAACCTGATCGGGCACGATGCGGATGCCGACGCGCGCCCAGGCGACGTCGCAGATGATGTTCGCCGCCATGCGGCGGCTGCTCGCCTGGATCGCGTTCACCGAGAGCGAGGGCTGGCGCCAGATCGCCTCGTAGGGAAGCTCCACTCCTCCCACGAATCCCGCTCCCGCCACGAGCCCCGTCTGACGGCGAAACTCATCGTTCGTCACCGGCAGCCGCCGCAGCTCGGCGCGCTCCTGGTCGGTGACGGGGCGGACCTTGTCGTAGATCCCCTCGATCGCGATCCGGCCCGTATCGTCCTGGAGCGAAGCGAGCATCTTCGAGAGCGCCATGGCGGGGTCGGGCAGGGGACCGCCCCACATCCCCGAGTGAAGGGGGTGGTCGAGCGCGCGCACCTCGACGTCCACGATCACGAGCCCGCGCAGCGAGACGGTGAGCGCGGGGAGGCCGGTGTCGAAGTTCGAGGCGTCGGTCAGGACCATCACGTCCGCCTGGAGCTTCTTCTTGTAGGTCTCGAGGAACTGCTCGAGATGGAGGCTCCCGCACTCCTCTTCGCCTTCGATGATCACCTTGACGTTGACGGGGAGGGACTTCGCGCTCTCCAGCCACGAGGCGATCGCGGCCGTGTGCACGACGATCCCCCCCTTGTCGTCGGCGATGCCGCGGCCGAACAGGCGTCCATCGCGGCGCGTCGGCTCGAAGGGCGGGCTCTTCCAGATCTCCTCGCGCCCGGGAGGCTGGACGTCGTGATGCGCGTATAGAAGGATCGTCGGCTTGCCGGGCGCCCGGAGCCAGTCGCCGTAGACGTACGGATGCGCGCCCTCGAGAGTGAGGATCTCGACGTTTTCGAGCCCTCGTTTCTTCAAGAGGGCGGCCACCGCGTCCGCCGACCTGCGCACTTCTTTCGGGTCGAATCCGTCGAAGCTCACGCTCGGAATCCGCACGAGGTCCTCGAGGTCCTTCAGGTGGCCTTCACGATCCTGTGCGTAGCGCTCGAGCGTCTTGTCGACTGACATCGCCGTCCTCCATTCCGGATTGTGGTCCGGATTGTGGGCGGCAACACGACCGCCGTCAACAGGGCGGGGCGACGATGCTCGGGAAACGGATCGGGGGAGGGATTGGCAGCGCTACGGGGATTCGAACCCCGGTCCCGTGGCTGAGAACCACGTGTCCTAACCCCTAGACGATAGCGCCGTGGGGAATGAGCCGCCCATTATTAAGGGACGTCCTCGCGCTGTCAACCCGGCGCGCGGAGACTCCGGGAGGCGTCACCGGCCGCGATGGAACCTCGATGCCGGGCCTTGACACACCGCGACCGGATCTTAGAAGGACGCATGCCGCCGAGCCTCGGAGCGACAGGACTGGGTCTCTGGCTCGCCGCCATTGTCGCGGCACTCTGGCTCGCCGACCGGACCTTCCTCTGGATGGAACGGCGCGGATGGATCTACTGGCGCCGCAGCAAGAGGACGCCGAGCCGGGCGAGCGCCGCCAGCGCGGCGCTGGAGATCCAGACGCTCCTCGAACCGGCGAAGCGCTACGTCCTCGTCCTCAAGAAGGAAGAGAAGACCCTCGCCGACGACGAAGGCGCGCCCCCCGATCCGGGCGTGTCCCTCGAGGGCCGCTCCCGCTGAAGGCCTGAAGCGTCCGGACTTCGGCTCGGACGCGCGAATCCCCGGGCGTGCGCGTCCGTATCAACCGCAGCGGCGGCCCGGGTGGCTTGCCGCCTAGGGGAGAGCCACGATGACGCCCTCGATGACGCCCATGCCTCGCGTGTCCTTCTCGATCGGGTCTGCGCGCTTCGCCGTAATCCTCGTGGCGGCCGCCTCGGCGGGGTTGCTCCTCGGGACGCCGGCGGCTCTCGGCGCGACGGCGGCCGGAGCGCCCCGTGACGGGACGACGGCCCCCAGGCCCGCGGCGGCCGTGCACTACACGTTTCGTGGGGTCGGCGATCTGCCCGGCGGCCGGGTCCAGAGCGAGGCCCTCGGCGTGAGCGAGGACGGCCGTGTCGTCTTCGGCGAAAGCGCGTCCGAGAGGTCTTCAGGAGGGGCCGAGGCCTTCGTCTGGACCGAGAAGGACGGACTGCGGCCGCTCGGCGGCGCCTTTCCGCCTGCCGCCCAGAGCCAGCCGCGCGCCTCCTCTCCGGACGGGCGGATCCTGGTCGGGCATTCGATCTCTCCTTCGGGGATGCCGATCGCGACGATCTGGAAGGGGAGCGAGCCGCCGCGCGCGCTCGGCGATCTGGTCGGCGGGGGCGAGTCCTCGGGCGCGCTCGCGGTCTCGGCCGACGGGGATCTCGTCGTCGGCTGGGGGACCTCGCAGGAAGGCAACGAGGCCGCGCGCTGGAAGAGCGGCGCTCCCGCCGAGGCGCTGGGGGATCTCCCCGGCGGGCCGCTTCACTCCGGTGCGGCGCTCGTCACGCGCGACCGGTCGACGATCGTCGGGACGGGCTCGGTCGCCGACGGTCAGGAGATCGCGGTGTGGTCGAAGGACGGAGTGCGCGGGCTGGGGGATCTTCCAGGGGGCGAGCGGCGCAGCGAGCCCTTCGCGATGACGCCGAAGGGGGACGTCGTCGTGGGCCGCGCCGTCTCCGCGAGCTGCATGGAAGCGGCGCGCTGGACCGCCGCGGAGGGGCTCGTGGGGCTCGGAGATCTTCCCGGCGGCGCATGCGAGAGCATCGCCTTCGGTATTGCGTCCGACGGCGGCACGATCGTGGGCTCCGCGAGCTCGGAGTCGGGACAGGAGGCGTTCCTCTGGACGAAGGCTGCGGGGATGCGCAGCCTGCGCACGGTCCTGCGCGAGGCAGGCGTGCGTGAGGTCGAGGGTTGGACGCTGGCGGTCGCCAACGGCATCTCCGGGGACGGACGCGTGATCGTCGGAGGCGGCGTCAATCCCGCGGGGAACAGCGAGGGATGGATCGTGCGGATCCCGAAAGGGCGCTGAGCGGATCCGGTGCGCGCGGCGCCGCCCGCGTCACGCGTCCGGCACTCCGTCCTCCTGCCGCTAGAAGATCCAGCGGCCGGTGACCGTGAAGTGCCGCGCCGGAAGAAGATAGTAGGAGGCGTCTCCCAGCTCGCTCTCGGAGATCGGCGGGCGCTGGTCGTTGATGTTCGAGCAGTCGGCGCGCAGATCCCAGTTCTTCGTCCGGTATCCCACGCCCGCGGACCACGTGATGTAGTCGTCCGCGAGGGCCGTGTTCCTCTTGTTCAGCCAGCGCTCCCCGATCCAGTCCGCGATCGCGGAGCCGTAGAAGCCGGTCTCGGGTCCGTAGATGAACCCGGTCGAGGCCATGTAGCGCGGGGACATCTCCTGGCGGTTGCCGCGCAGCTGCGTCGGCACACCGTCGAATTCCGTGACGTAGTCGCGGAAGCGGGCATCGTGCAGGGCGTAGGTCGTGCGCCACCACAGGCTCTTCAGGATCCGCCACTCGAGGTCCGCCTCGACCCCCTGGAAGCGCGAGTCGCCGGCGTTCTCGAGGCCGGGGACGCCGTCCTCGGACGCGGAGACGACCTGGTTCGAGAAATCCATGCGGAAGGCGGTCACTTCGAATTCGAGGCGCCCGTCCGCGAAGCGGGTCTTGGCGCCGATCTCCGCGCTCTCGGCGGTCTCGGGCTCGAGGATGTCCCCCTCGGCCTCGAGGCCGAAGTCGATGGCAGCCGGCTTGAAGGTGTTCCGGTAGTTCGCGAAGACGTGGATCGCGTCGTCGCCGTCCTGCCAAGGCGTCCAGGTGACGCCCGCCGAGCCGCTCCCGCGTGTGACCGTGCGGCTGTCCTCGCCGCCCTCGGTCTCGCCCGTCTCCAGCTCCTCGATCGTGGCGTTGCGGTCTTCCTTCGTGTGATTCAGCCGCACCCCGATCTCGAAGCGCCACGCCTCCCACGGGAACCACTCGGCGAAGCCGTAGAGCCCCGCGAACTGCCGCTTGTCGGTGATGTGGGCGTGAGAGGCGTCGTCGATGCCGCTCACGTCCGGGTCGTCGCCGTCGAGCGGAACGAAGTAGTCGAAGTCGCCGCCGCGCGCCATGCCGCGCCCGTAGAGATAGTCGATCCCGGTCACGATCCGCAGCTTCGGGTGCTCGGCGCCCCCGATGTTCGCCCACGCCAGGTGCGTGTCGAAGTAGATGTCGGACGTGTCGATCTCCTCGCGGATGGCGTTGGCGTCGGGATCGGCCCCGGTGATGTCCGTGAGGAACCCGCGCAGGATGCTGGAGTCCGATTCGGTCACGGAGACGGTCGTCGACCAGTCCGATCCCGAGAACGCGGCGTGGTCGTACCCGCCCGCGAAGAAGAGCCGGCGCTCGTTGATGTGGGCGTCCTCGGGGTTGTGGTTGGCGTCGAGGGGGATGGCGGACGAGAGCTCCACGCCGTCCCTGGGAACCGGGCTCGAAGGGTCCTGCTGCATCCACGTCGCGTCGAAGTCGAGCCGGAGGTTCCCGCCGCCCGCGGCCATCCCTCCGCGCCAGAGGAAGTGCCCGCGCTCCCACTGCGTCCGGTCGTCCTTGAAGCCCTCGCGCGCGACGCCGGCCGAAAAGGACGAGCGCAGCGGGCCGAGATCGGGAAGCGCGGCGCGGCCTTCGACCGAGCCGCTGCCGTAGCTTCCCGCGCTGGCGGACACGTGGCCGAAGGGGTCGCCGGGGGCGCGGCGGATGACCTGGATGACGCCGACGAAGGAGGTCGCGCCGTACATGACGGGCGCGGCGCCGCGCATGACCTCGATCCTCTCGACGTCGGAGAGGTCGAGCGTCGCGAGCGCGGGATTGAAGGCGCCGCCCCACGGGACGCCGTCCACGACCAGAAGGAAGGCATCGAACTCACGCAGACCCCAGAACTCGGGGACCGACGATGCGGGACCGCCGTCACCGCCGGGGGAGATGTCCACGCCCGCGGCGAGCGCGAGCGCGCTGCGCAGGTCGCGCGCGCCCTTGTCGCGAAGGTCCTGCGCGGTGAAGACGTCGATCGATGCGGGAACCGTGGAGACGTCCTCGGGGATGCGCGTCGCGGTCACTTCCACGTGCTCGGACGCGGCGGGCGCGGCGCCGGGAGCCGGCGCGGCGGGCGCGTCTTCGGAGCGGGCGGAAGAGGTGGAGATAAGGACCGTTCCGAGCGCGAGAGCGCACGTGGCCAGGACGGTTGCGGCAGAAGCCTTCACGCGGATCCCCCGAGTCGAAGAAGGAAGCCCGGCGGGCGCGAAGCGCCCCGGCGACGGCCTTCCCTCGAGCCCATGTCGCAGATCCTATCGGCTCTGCGGTGCGCACCGTAGCCGGTCCTTAACGGAAATGTCAAGAACCGCCGAAGCGCTATAGTTGGCGCGAAAAAGGGGGACGCCATGGAGCCGATGGGAGAGGCCGGGCACGCCAAGACCTCGTTCGAGGACTTTCCGCTCACGCGTCCCGAGTACATCAGCGCCATGGTGCACTTCTACCGCGGCGAGATGTACCGCAGCCAGGTCTGGCGCACGCGGCTCGACACGACCACCAACTGGGCGGTCGTCACCACCGCGGGAATGATCTCGTTCGCGTTCTCGAGCCCCGAGCACAAGCACTTCACGCTGCTGCTCGCGAACGTCCTCATCACGCACTTCCTGCTGATCGAGGCGCGCCGCTACCGCTACTTCAGCGTCTACCGCGCGCGCGTCCGGATGATCGAGGAAAACTTCTATCTCCCGCTCGTGCGGCGGAGCCTCGTGAGCCCCAAGGACGATTGGAGCGACCGCATCGCGCAGGACCTGGACGTCCCGAAGTTCAAGACGACTTACGCCGAGGCGATCCTCTGCCGGCTGCGCAACAACTACCTGTGGCTCTACGGGATCATCCTGGTGACGTGGCTCGTGAAGCTCTGCGTGCACCCGTACGATGCGGGGAGCCTCGCGGAGGTCTACCGGCGCGCCGCCATCGGGCCGATCCCTTCCTTCGCGGTGCTCGGCATCGTGATCGGTCTCTATCTCTGGCTCGTCTACCTGGCGCTGAGCCCGCACGGGCGCAAGGCGGGAGCGGACGAGATCCGGGGGATCGAGCAGGAGCTCACCCGCTGGAAGGTCTGATCATTCCGCGTCGTGAGCGCCGGATGCGCCGTGCCCGAGCTCGAGGAGCCGCTGCATGGCGTCACGGATGCGCTCGGTCGCCGCGGCGAGCGGCTCGTGCGGCGGGTGGGCCTCCGGCACCTTCGGGAAAACCAGGGGCTCGCCGCTGCGGATGGTGATGCGGGCGGGACGCGGGAGCTTGCGCGGCCAGGGCTGCGCCGCGTAGCTGCCGATGATCGCGGAGGGGATCACGGGCGCTCCCGTGCGCAGCGCGAGTCGCGCGGCGCCGTGGCGGAACGGCCCGAGCGTCCCGTTGTCGCGGATCCCTCCCTCGGGGAAGAGCGCGACCGCCTCGCCGCGCCGCAGCGCCGCGACCGCCGCGTCGAAGGAGTCGGGGTTGCGCCGGCTGCGATCGACCGGGATCGCCCCCATGATCCTGAAGAAGGCGCGCATCGGGGCCCAGTCGACCCACTCCGCGGCGACGAAGATGCGCAGCGGGCGAGGGCTCACGCCGTGGATCAGGATGCCGTCCAGTATCGAAGAGTGGTTTCCGACGAGGATGAAGGGACCCTTGCGCGGAGCCGGGCGCTCGCGGAGGATGCGCCCGCGGAAGTAGAGGGCGAAGGCGATCCGCCCGGCCACTCGCGTGGGGGGGAAGATCACCTTGTCCCAGAGGAACGTGCTCAGGATGAATGGCCGGGGCCGGCGCGGGGCCGGTCCCGGCGTCTCCGCGGGAGGATGCGGTTACTCTTCCTCGGGCTCCGCCGGCTCCATCGACGGCGACGAGAAGCCGAAGGTGGGGGCGGGTGTGACGGACGGGGCCTTCGTCGGCTCATCGAGATAGGACGGCGTCGTGGCCTCGAACGGGCGCGGACGCGCTGCCGACGGAAGGATGCTCGGCGCCTTCATCGGGACCGCTTCGGGCGCGGAGGCTCGCATCGCGGGCGCCTTGCGGGGCGCCGCCTTGCGCGCGGCGATCTTCCTGGTCGCGGGCTTGCGGGCCGCAGCCTTCTTGCGCGCGGCGGGCTTGCGCGCAGCGGGCTTGCGTGCGGCCGCTTTTTTCTTCGCGGCTCCCTTGGAGGAGGCTTTCGCAGCCTTCTTTTTGGGAGTCGCGGCGCGCCCTTTGGCGGCGGCTTTCTTCTTCGCGGGGGATTTCTTTGAGGAGCTGCGGGACTTCGTGGCGCCCTTCTTCCGGGCCGGCTTTCTCGCCGCCATCGTCCACCTCCGATCCGAGGAGGCGACATTATAGTATCCTTTGCGCGCCGTGCGACGCTGTCTCTCCTGTGGCGGCCGTTTCGAGGAGCCACGCCGCGTCTGCCCCGAAGACGGTGACGTCCTCATCGCCGAGGGCCGGACCACCACCGAAAGCGGGCGGGTGCTCGACGACCGCTACCGGCTCGGCCCCCTCATCGGTGAAGGGGGGATGGGGCAGGTCTTCGAGGCCACCGACCTCGCCTCCGGCGCCACCGTCGCCGTCAAGCTCCTGAAGTCGATCGTCGTCGACGAGAGCTCCGAGAAGCGCTTCCGCCTCGAGGCGATGGTCCTCGAGGCGCTGCGCCATCCGGGGATCGTGCGGGTCCTCGACTTCCGGCAGACCGAGGGCGGCCCCACTTACATGGTGATGGAGCGCCTGCTCGGGCCCACGTTCAGCCAGCTGCGCCGCGCGGGGAAGTTCGCGTCGCCCGAGCGCGTCGTCGAGCTGATGCGCGAGGCGAGCGAGGTCATCGCCTCGGCGCACGAGAGCGGGATCGTCCATCGCGACATCAAGCCCTCGAACCTCGTGCTCCACAGGATCGACAAGGACCATTCGCAGGTGAAGGTCCTCGACTTCGGGATCGCGAAGGTGCTCGCGCGCGCGTCCGAAGGGCTGACCCTCACGGGCGAGATGATCGGGACCCTCCTCTATATGGCGCCCGAACAGAGCAGCGGACGGGACGTGTCGCCCGCCACGGACGTCTACAGCCTCGGCGCGGTGCTCTTCGAGGCGGTCGCGGGCCGCCATCCCTTCGACGCGCGCAGCTCCGCCGAGCTGATCTGGCTGCAGGCCTCCGCGCCGCCCCCGGCCCTTTCGTCCTTCCGGCCCGAGATCACGAGCGAGCTCGACGATCTCGTCGGCCGCTGCCTCTCCAAGAAGCCCGAGAACCGCTACGCCGACGCGGCCGAGCTGGCCCGGGCCCTGGCCGACGTGCGCGCCGTCAGGGGCGAGGACGACTACACCTCGACGCGCACGCTCCACGTGAATCCGTCGCTCTGGGTCGGGACGATCCTCGACGACCGGTACGAGCTGCACGAGTGGATCGCCCCGGGCCGCTTCCGAAGCCACGTCTACCGCGCGACGCACCTGCGCACGGGCGCCAATGTCGCCGTGCGCGTCTGGCGCACGGGGACGGGCGCCGTGCGCGATCTCCTGATCGAGGCCTTCCGCAACGAGGCGCGCGCGATGGGCGTGCGGCATCCGAACCTCATCGCCATCGTCGATCTCGGCTTCACCGACGAATGCGTCTACATCGTCACGGAGTTCGTCGAAAGCGTCTCGCTGCGCGAGGTCCTCATCAAGCGCAAGGCTCTTCCTCTGGCCGTGGCCTCGCGCCTGGTGCGCGGCGCGGCCGACGCCCTGGGCGCGCTGCACGTGAAAGAGATCGTCTCGGGGGGGCTCAGTCCCGAGACGATGCGGGTCACCGGAACGATCGAGGCGCCCGAGCAGCTCCTTCTCTCGCCGATGGGCCTGACCAACCTCAAGCAGATCGATGCTCTCGTCGACGCCGGCGGCGATGCGGCCGGCGACCAGCTGCGCGACTACATGTCGCCCGAGCAGCGCGCGGGCGAAAAGCCCGACGCCCGCTCGGACGTCTACTCGCTCGGGCTGGTCTTCCTCGAGATGCTCGGCGGGGAAGTGCACGAGCGGCCGTGGACCACCGCGCCGGGCGGCGGGGGTGCTCCCGCGCGTCGTGCGGTCTCGAAGCGGGAATCGGTGAGATCGGCGAAGTCGGGCAAGACCGTGAGGGTCGCGGCCCCCGCCCCGGCGATTCCCCCGGGGATCCCCGCGCCCTGGCAGGCGTTCCTGTCGCGCTGTCTCGCTCTCGAACCGGCGTCCCGCTTCCAGAACGGGGCCGAGCTCCTCACCCACATCCCCGTCGCATAGCCGCGAGCCGCCCCGACGGCGGCCCCGCGGCGATGACGGCCGCCGCGCGGCGGCGCGGGCGCGGCGCGGTAAGGAAACAGGACTGTCAGAAGGAGCGGGGCCTGCCTGCGCGCCAGGGCGGCGGCGGGGGCGTGAGCGGAGCGGCCGGTGGAGCTAGAGCGGCAGCTCGAGCCCTTCGCGGGCGATCTCCACGCTGGGGAGCTCTTCGCGCGCGACGCGCAGGACCGCTTCGAGCTGCTCGTCCGTGTGCCCGGGATGGTGATGGAAGAGAACGAGCGTCTTGACGTGCGCCGCGCGCGCGACGTGGACCCCCTCGTACCAGGTGCTGTGGCCCCACCCGCGCCGGAGCATCTCGTACTCCGAGGGAACGTACGTCGCGTCGTAGATGAGGTAGTCGGCGCCTTCGCAGAACCGGATGAGCGCGCTGTCGGTGGACGCGACGCCGTGTTCGTGGTCGGTCGCGTAGACGATCTTCCGTCCGGCCCGCTCCATCCGGTAGGAGAGCGAGCCGTTGGGATGCGTCAGCGGCAGAGACTCGACGCGCACGTCGCCGAACTCGAGGGTGGAGGCGCCGTCCACCGTGACGAACCGGAGCTGCGAGGGCACTTCACCCAGGGGCACGGGGAAGTACGGCGGCGAGATGATCGTCCCGAGGATCTCCTTGACGGTCTTCCCTCCGGTCGCGAACCCGTGGAAGGTGATGCGCGCGTTGGGATCGTAGAGCGGGGAAAAGAAGGGGAGCCCCTCGATGTGATCGAGATGGTAGTGGCTGATGAGGATGTCGAACTGCATCGGAACCGGGCTCTTGCGCTCGCCGCCGAGAGAGTTCCCGAGCAGGCGGATCCCGGTGCCGCAATCGAGGATCAGGTGCCTGTCGGGAGCGAGCGCAAGGGACAGGCAGCTCGTGTTCCCCCCGTATCCGAGGTTTTCCGGCGAGGGCGTGGGAACGGATCCACGGACGCCCCAGAAGCGGACCTTGAGTTCCAAATCCGTCATTCCCCCGCGGGATGCGAAAAGAGCATTCCCGAACCGATCGGGATTCTAATACACATGACCCCGGACGCCGCGTGAAATCACCGTTGCAATCCACGGCGAATGGCGGTATAGGACGAAGGGGCTCCCGTCGGAGCCACCGTTCCGCCTGTCTGAGTTCAGCTCTAAGAGGTGTCGACCACCTGGGAAGGAGCCTTACGATGCGCTTGAATCGCATGCTGCGACAGGGTCTTGCTCTTGCCGCCGCATTGTCGATGCTCACGGTCTGGCCGGCGGCGCCGAGCTTCGCCGCCGACAAGAACATCGACCTCGACGGCAACACGGCAAACGGAAACGAGAGCAACGCGGCGCTGAACGTCGTGTCCACGTCCCCGACGCAGATCAAGAACAAGGTGACGAACAAAGCGGTCGGTCAAGCGTTCCGTTTCAGCTGGGCGGGCGCAGGGCCGGGGGGCTTCTTCAGCTCCGTCCCGCTGGGCACCACGGGCGGCGTCGGCGCGACCTGGAGCTGGCAGACCAACCAGCAGGTCTTCTCCATCAACTCCGACATCGTCTTCACCCAGACCGCTCCGGGCACTGTCACCCGCACGTTCACGGGCCTGCCCGGCCGGTCCCTGACGTCGACGGGATACACGACGTCCTCGGCCTCGCTCACCTCGAGCCTCATCACCTTCTTCAGCCCGGGCACCGAGAAGGTGCGTGTCACGAGCAAGGTCACGCCGATCGCGGGCGGACTGTTCAAGTACGAGACCGAGGTCACGAACCTCACCGGCAGCCCGATCCAGTACGACTGGCAGCCGGGTCCTCTCGGATGCTCGAGCGAGGTGTGCGGCGACGGCGTCGTGGAAGGATCGGAGGAGTGCGACGGCTCCGACCTCAATGACGCGTCGTGCGAGGTCTTCGGCGGCACCGGAACCCTGGCGTGCGGGGAGGGGTGCCAGTTCGACCTCGGCGGCTGCGTGAACGTCTGCGGCAACAGCGTGCGCGAAGGCGACGAGCAGTGCGACCACTTCGACGTCGGGGGCGAGACCTGCGAGTCGCAGGGGTACGCGAGCGGTTTTCTTGGCTGCAACGCCGAGTGCGGGTTCGACTACAACGCGTGCATCCCCGCGGTCTGCGGCAACGGGATCCGCGAAGGATTCGAGGAGTGCGACGGCAGCGACCTCGGCAAGTCGGACTGCACATCGCTCGACCACGCCGGCGGCGTTCTGGCGTGCGGTGAAGGGTGCGCGTTCGACGAGTCCGGCTGCTACGACTCCGTCTGCGGCAACGGCGTCGTCGAGGGCAGCGAAGTCTGCGACGGCTCGGACCTGAATGGCAATGACTGCAACACGCAGGGCTTCGAGTGCGGAACGCTCGGGTGCCAGGAGGGATGCGGTGCCTTCGACACGTCCGGCTGCACCAACCTCTGCTTCGGAGGGGCGGCGGCGCCGTTGAGCTCTTCCGGGCCGCTTCGGAGCCTGAACCCGCTCGCGAGGCGGACCGCGACCGGCGCGACGACGACGTCCACGCTCATCGCCAAGCCGCAGGCCCCGCTCTCGCGTGAGGGTGGCGGCATCGCCCGGAGCGCGCCGCCTTCCGCCCTGCGTACGGCCGGATCCACTCTGGGGCGCGTTCCGTCGCGCCGGTCCGCCCCGGCGCCTCGCGTTCTCTCTCTCCCGGTGGGAACGTCTCCCTGCGACTTCCCGGGACAGGACGGTCGGGTGGACGGCAACGACTCGGCGAAGACCTGCAAGGTCAGCGGCCACCCTGCCAGGGAGGTCACGAGCCAGATCGTCGTGTGCGGCGACGGCCTCCCGTCCGGCCCGCAGGGCTGCGGCACCGCGCCGGACTCGGGGACCCAGGGGACGGCCAACGTGCTCGTGCCGGCCCTGGACATCGACATCGGCGACACGTTCCTGTCGGTCCAACACGTCGCCGTGCAGGACGGGGCGAACGGTTTCGCCGAGCCGGGCGAGACCTTCAGCCTGCTCGTGGCGCTCGTCAACACGGGACCGAGCGATCTGACGAACGTGACGGCGACCCTCTCCGCGGACGCCGTGGACATCGACGGGGACGGCACGCCGGACACGCCGACCATCACCCAGGCGACGTCCGCCTATCCGACGATCCCCGGGATGGCCGGGGGCGTCGCGGACTGCGATAGTCCCGCCGCCGCCCTCACGCCCGTCTACAACATCACTCCGTTCGTGGTGACGCTGCCGGCAGGGTTCCCGATCGATACGAACCTGAACTTCAAGCTCACCGTGAACGGCACGGCTGCGGGGTGCGTCGTTCAGGCCTGCCTCGGCGCCACGGTCCAGGACGTGCAGTTCACCGTGGGCGTGGGGAGCGCGTGCAGCCTGACCAACCTGGATGGGAGCTACACGACGGTCGACGGGTTCCTCTCGCCGATGGGCGCGCTCGTGCCCAAGGGCGATCCCTTCCCGGTCGACAGCGCGGCTTCGGGGAGCCGCACGCGCCCGCTCAAGCTCCGCCTCTTCTGCGGGACGAAGAACCTGAGCGACAGCGACATCGCCGCCCCGGAGATCGTGTCCCTGACGCGCGACGGCGTCCCTCAGGACGTCACCAAGGTCGACCTCAACGACAACGCCAACAACAACAGCCTCTTGTTCCGGTTCTCCTCGGGATTCTGGATCTACAACATGAGGACCAAGTCCCTCGGGCACGGCACCTTCGTCATCACGATCCGCTTCCCCAACGGCCAGGAGTACCAGTCCCAGTTCGTGCTGTAACGCGCGCCTCTCCGACCCAAGGTTCTCCCCCCGGCAGGGCCCTGCCGGGGGGAGACCCGCTTCCCCCCGCGCTCCCGGAACTTCCCGCCCTGATTGAATCTCCCGGCTTATGGCCATGCTATGATCGCGCCACTTTCGCGCGCATCCCTCGGAGGTACGCATGAGGCAGAACCGGAAACACCCTGAAATCATCGCCTTGTCCGCGGCCCGGCCGCGTGTCGCCGGGGCCCTCGTGGCAGGCTTCGCCCTCTTGATGCAGCTCTGCGGGGCGGACCTCGTGCGGGCCGCCGAGACGGGCGCCTCCGTAGGTCAGGTCGCCGCCGTCCAGAACCAGGTCGAGACCAAGCGGGCGAACGAGACCTCGTGGAGCGCCTCCACGCTCCATCAGGCGCTCTACGGGCTCGATCGCGTGCGAACGGGGGCCGGGAGCCGCGCGGCGATCATCTATTCGGACCGGACCGTCCAGCGTCTGAACGAGAAGAGCGAGATCGAGATCCAGGCTCCGTCGGCCGGACAGCCCGGCATCCTGAAGGTCCTGTCGGGAACGGCCTATTTCTCGAGCCGCGCGCCGAAGGACTACGGTCGCATCGAGACGCCCACCGTCACCGCCGCCATCAAGGGAACGGAGTTCGTGGTCGACGTCGCGGAAGACAAGACGACGACCATCACGATGCTCGAAGGCGTCGTCGAGGCGACCAACGACCAGGGCTCACTGACGATCAACAAGGGCGAGCAGGCCTTCGTCGAGCCGGGCAAGGCGCCCGTGAAGCGGATCGTCGTGCATCCGCGCGACGCGGTGGCCTGGGCGCTGTATTACCCGCAGGTCCTGGGCGGGAAGGATGCGCAGCATCTGACGGACCTGGGCGCCGACGGCGAGCCCCTCGCCCACGCCGCGCAGCTCCTGGGCACCGGCAACGTCGCCGAGGCGCGGCCCCTGATCGACGAGGCGCGGGCGAAGAACGCCAAGGATCCGGTCGCGCTGGCCCTTGCGTCCACCGTGGCGACCGCGCAGGACGACCGCAAGGAGGCGATGTCGCTCGGCGAGCAGGCCGTCGCCGCGGATCCGAAGTCCCCCGCCGCCGCCATGGCCGTGTCTTATGCCGCGCAGGCGCAGTTCGACATCCGCCGGGCGCGCGAGATGGCCGAGAAGGCCGCCGAGCTCGATCCGGGAAGCTCCGTGGCGCTGGCGAGGGTCGCCGAGCTGCGCATGTCGGAAGGGGACGTCGCCGGCGCGAAGAGCGCGGCCGAGGAAGCCGCCCGCAAGAACCCCGGAGATGCGCGCGCCGCGAGCGTCCTCGGGTTCGTCGACCTCGCGCAGCTCAGGACCGCCGACGCGGAGCGCCGGTTCGAAGCGGCCGTGGCCGCCGATCAGTCCTCCTCGCTCGCGCGCCTGGGGCTGGGGATCGCGCGGATCCGCCGCGGGCGGGTGGCCGACGGACGCCAGGAGCTGCAGGCGGCGACGGCCCTCGACCCGGATGATTCGCTCCTGCGCTCGTACCTCGGCAAGGCCCTCTACGAAGAGAAGCTCGACGAGGATGCGGCCAAGGAGCTCGCCACCGCGAAGGAGCTCGATCCGAAGGACCCCACGCCCTATCTCTACGACGCGATCCGCAAGCAGAACGAGAACCGCCCGGTCGAGGCGCTCACGGACCTGCAGGCCTCGATCGCGCGCAACGACAACCGCGCGGTCTACCGCTCGCGGCTCCTCTTGGATCAGGACAACGCGGTGCGCGCGAGCGACCTGGCCCGGATCTACAACGACCTCGGCTTCGACCAGCTCGGCATGGTCACCGCGCGCCGCAGCGCCGACGAGGACCAGGCGAACTACTCGAGCCACCTCTTCCTCGCCGGCAACTACCGCAACCTGCCGAACTTCTCGACCGCGCTCTTCAGCGAGGTCCTCCAGGCGCGCGTCTACCAGCCGGTCAGCGTCAATGCCGTGCGTCCGGACGTCGTCAACCAGACCGCCTCCTACAACGAGTACACGGCGCTCTTCGACCGTCCGCGCGCGCGCGCCTTCGCGAGCGGCGTCTACGGCCGGACGGACACCGATCTGTCGGAGCTCTTCGGATCGAACCAGTTCCTCATCGACACCGAGAGCATCGATGACAGCGGGCTGTGGGCCGTGGACGCGACCGGTACGTACAACACGGACCGCATGGCCGCGGCGTTGAGCTACCGGAAGCTGGAAGACGACGGCTTCCGCTTCAACAACGATTCGGCAGTCGCCAACTACCGGGGCTTCTTCGAGTGGGCCGCGACGTACAGGGACTTCTTCCAGGTCAACATTCAGAGGAGCCACCAGAACACGGGCGATCTGCCGCTGAGGGGCTTCCCGGCGATCTTCGCATCCGAGAGGTTCGTGTCGGACCTGTCCAACTACGGGCTGTCCTACCACCACCAGTTCGGCGCGAAGTCGGACCTGGCCGTCTCGGCGATCTACAACAGCACCGAGCAGACTGGCAAGCAGTTCTTCTGTCAGTTCGGTCCGTCCTCGTGCGTCCCCGTGTTCTCTCCTTTCGAGGGGACGACGACCCTCGAGGGGCCGCAGCTCGAGGCGCAGCAGGTCTTCCGCTTCGACCACATGACGCTGCTGGCGGGCGCGGGCGCGTTCCGCGGGGAGACGCGGATCGAGAACAACGCGGGCCTGCCGACCCTCAAGTCCGACGACGAGTTCAGCAACGGGTACGCCTACTTCTCGCTGCGCCGGTTCCAGCCGTTCGAGCTGACCGTGGGCGCCGCGTGGGAGAAGGTGCTGGCCCCGCTCGGGCTCATCCTCCCGCGCGACTCGCAGATCATTCCGGCCGACGTGACGTACGACAAGAGCGAGTTCAGCCCCAAGATCGGGCTCTCCGTCTACCTGCCGACGCGCACGACCCTCCGCGGGGCCTGGTTCAAGCGCCTGTCTCCCGCGATCGGCCGCATCCAGACGCTCGAGCCCACGCAGGTCGCGGGGTTCAACCAGTTCTTCCGCGAGCCGGGAGGGACCAACTCGAAGACGTACGGCGTGGGCATCGACCAGGAGATCGGCCACCGCGCCTTCGCGGGCTTCTCCGTGACGAAGCGCGACCGCGACGTCCCCGAGGCCCAGTGCGACGCCCCGGACCCCTTCTCCGGATGCGCGGGCCGGGTGGCGACGCACGTCGTGGGGCGCACCAGCGAGGACGTGGACGCCAACGCCTACCTCGACGTGGTGATCACGAACTGGCTGGCGCTCAATTTCAACTACGACTACAGCAAGAGCGACTTCGACTACACGTTCGTGGACCAGTTCGGCCTGTTCGTGGACCATCTCGATACCCGGCGCTTCCGCCCCGGTGCGCGCGTCTTCCTGCCTTGCGGGTTCTTCGCCTACGCATCGGCGACCTGGTACGACCAGCAGGAGGACAAGTTCGACGACATGTCCTCGCCCGAGCGCAGCGTCGTTTCGGACACCTTCTGGCTCGGGGACGTGACGCTGGGCTACAAGCTTCCGAAGCGGTTCGGCTCGATCGTCCTCAACGCCCGCAACGTGAGCGACCGCGAGTTCGAGTTCTACGAGAGGGCGCCCGAGGAGACCATCATCCCCGCGCGTCAGGTCACGCTGGGCATCAACTTCACGTATTAGACTTTGATGGCTGAATCTCCGGCGTCGCCGGCGACCCCTGCGTCACCGCCGCGGCAGCGGAAGCAGCGGAAGCGGTGGCTGCCGTTCGCGCTCCTGCTCGGGGCGATCGTTGGACTCGGGGGCGTGGGCCTCTCTCGTTGGCCCCCGACATGGGACCTGCTCGAGCAGAGCGGCGGGCTCCGGATCCTCTTCGTGCTCCGTGGCTCGCTCGGTGGCGAGGTCGAGCCTAAGGGAGTCCGGGTCGTCGCGATCGACACGGCCTCGGCCGATGTCCTCCTTCTCGACGACAACAAGCCCTGGCCGCGCGAGCGGCATGCCGAGCTGATCCGGAAGCTCAAGAAGGCGGGGGCCCGGGCCGTAGCGTTCGACGTCCTCATGAAGGATCCGCAGAGCGAGGCGGGGGATCGCGAGCTCGCCAGTGCGCTGAAGGAGACGGGGAATGTCGTCCTCGGCGCTGACGTGCAGGCCACGATCGATCCCAGGTTCCGCGAGATCCGGATCGTCGAGCCCTATGAGCCGCTCAAAGCCGCCGCGGCCGCGATCGGCAACGTCGGGCTCTTCATCGACAAGGGCGTGATCCGCCGCACGTCGCTCTTCCAAGACGGTCGGCCGAGCCTCGCGCTTGCGGCCTACGAGGTCGCCACGGGCGATACCTCGCTGCGCAGCCCACAGGCGCGTCTCATCGATTACTACGGCAAGGGACGCCGGATCAAGACCGTTTCGTATTACCAGGCGATCGACCCGGAACAGTACCTTCCGTCGGACTACTTCCAGGGGCAGGTCGTCTTCGTCGGCGCCGCGGACCCGGCCGCCAGCGGTCCGGCGTCCGTCAAGGATTCCTTCGCGACACCATTTTCGACCGACGCCAACACGTACGGCGTCGAGATCCACGCCACGATCGCGGCCAATCTCCTCGAGGGACGCCGGATCGACCCGCTGCCCGACACCGCCGAGGTGGCCCTGCTCCTCCTACTCGGACTCATCGCAGCTGTGCTCTACATCGGCCTACGTCCCTTGTACGGGTTCTTGACGTTTGTGGGGCTGGAGCTGCTCTGGTGGATCGGTGCCTATCTCGCGTTCACCCGCGCGCAGCTCTGGGTTCCGCTGATCATCCCCGCGGGCATGCTCACCGTGGCGTACGTCGCGAGCGTCGTTTGGTACTACCTCACGACCAAACGCGAGCACGATCGCATCCGCGGCGCCTTTGCGTTCTACCTGTCTCCGCAGATGATCGAGAAGATCGTCGCCGACCCGTCGTCGCTGAACCTGGGAGGCGAGGAGATCATCGCGACCGCGATCTTCACCGACGTCAAGGGATTCACGTCGATCGCCGAATCGATGGCCGCGCCGGAGACCGCCGCGCTCCTGAACGACTACTTCTCGCGCCTGACGCGCTCCATCTTCGAAGAGGGAGGCACGCTGATCAAGTACATCGGCGACGCCGTCTTCGCGATCTGGGGCGCCCCGCTGCGGATGGACGATCACGCCGCGCGCGCGTGCACGGCGGCCCTGACGATGGCCCGGGACGAGGAGGCGCACGCGGGCGGCGGGCGCCGGGTGAGCCTCGTCACCCGGATCGGCGTGCACACGGGGCCGATGCTCGTGGGCAACCTCGGCTCCGAGCAGCGCTTCGACTACACGGCGATCGGCGACGCCGTCAACACGGCCTCGCGCCTCGAGGGCCTGAACAAGTACTTCACGACCCGCGCCATCGTGAGCGAAGCCGCGCTCGCCCTCACGGGGGACGCCTTCCTCGTCAGGTCTCTCGGACGGGTGCGGGTCGTCGGGAAGATCGAGCCCCTCGCCATCTACGAGCTCCTCGGCCGGAAAGGCGAGACGCTGGCGGCGTCGGAGGCGTACACACGCTACGACAAGGCGCTCGCCGATTTCACCGCGCGCCGTTTCGAGGAGGCCCTGGCGGGATTCCGCGAGGCGCGCGCGCAGCGCGGCGAAGCCGGCGATGGACCCTCGGATTTCTACATCGCCCAATGCGAGGCGATGCTCGCCGAGCCGCCGCCGCCGGACTGGGACGGCGCCGTGACCTTTGCAGGGAAGTGACGCTCACCCGGCTTCTCCCAGGAGTCCGGCCGCCTGCCGCCGCGTCTCGTTGACAGCGGGGGGACCAGTCGCTAGCATCGGAGCCTACCAACCATGGACTACGTAACGGTGTGCGTGTCGGGTGGGAAGACCTTCCGGCAGGACATAGCAGCGGAGGGGATGAGCATCGGCCGCTCGTCCTCGAACGATCTCGTCCTCGAGGATCCGGGCGTCTCGCGCAGCCACGCGCGGATCGCGCGCTTCCCCGAGGGCTTCTTCCTGCTCGACGCGGGCGGGAAGAACGGCACCTTCCTCAACGAGCGCCGGATCGCCACGCCCACGCTCCTGCGTGCCGGTGACATCGTCCGGATCGGTTCGAGCACCCTGACCTTCAACGGCTCCTCGTCGAGCCCGGTGGAGTTCATCGACGCCCCGCTCGCGGCGGGACCCGCCACGCGCTTCCTGCGCGTCTCCGATGCAGTGACGCCGAGCTCGATGAGCGGCTCGCTCAGCGGCCACACCGCCGGGGGCAGCACGGACCCATCCATCCGGAGCGTCATCCCCGCCGGACAGGCCTCGGCGAGCTTCCTCAATCCGGCCCTCAGTATCATCTTCGAGGCGGACAAGGAGCTGGTCTTCCACCGTCCCCTCGGCGAGATCCTCGAGACGATCGTGGACCTCGTGGGCAAGGCGGTGCCATTCGACCGGGGGCTGCTCATGCTCCTCGAGGACGGCAAGCTCGTCCCGCGGATCGTGCGCGTCCCGCCCGGCGAAGAAGGCCGCACGATCTCCATCAGCCAGACGATCGCCGACCGCGTCACGCAGCGGCAGGAGTCCGTCCTCACCGCCGACGCCCTCGCCGACGACCGCTTCCGCGAAGGGCACAGCATCGTCGCGCAGCAGATCCGCTCGGCGATGTGCGTGCCTCTCTGGAACAACCGCGACGTCATCGGGCTCATCTACATCGACAGCCGCCGCCGGGCGGGCCTCTTCAACGAAGACCACCTGCGCCTGCTCGCGCACCTCGCGAACGTCGCCGCGGTCAAGATCGAGAACGTGCGCCTGTTCGAGCAGCAGGTACAGGCGCAGAAGGTCGAGGCAGAGCTGTCGCGCGCCTCGGAGATCCAGAAGATCCTCCTGCCCGCGCAAAGCCCGCCGATCCCGGGCTATCTCCTGCACGGATCGAGCGAGCCGGCGCGTGTGGTCGGCGGCGATCTCTTCGATTACATCGACCTCCCCGGCGGGCGCATCGTGCTCGCGCTCGGCGACGTGGCCGGCAAGGGCTATCCCGCCGCGCTCCTCATGTGCGCCTTCCAGGCGAGCCTTCAGGCGCTCGCCGAGCTGGACCTGCCGCCCGCGGAGACGATCGACCGCCTGAACAAGCTCCTCTTCCGGCGCTTTCCGGACAACCGGTTCGTCACGTTCTTCTACGGCATCCTGGATCCCGCCGCGAACTCCCTGACCTACGTCAACGCCGGCCATTGCCCGCCGTGGATCCTGCGCAGCAACGGAGACGCCGACGAGCTGGGCCCGACCGGCGGTCCCCTCGGGATGTTCGACAAGGGCGGCTTCGAATCGAAGGTCGTCATGCTCGATCCCGGCTCGCTCTTCGTGTGCTACAGCGACGGCGTGACGGAGGTCTCGAACCCCGAAGGGGATCTGTTCGGCGAGGACAACCTGCTGGCGCTGCTCCGGACCGTCAAGGACGCGTCGCCCGCGGAGATCATCGAGAAGATCACCTCGGTGATCGCCGTCCACCACCAGAACGCCCCGCCCGACGACGACATTACGCTCGTCGTCCTCAAGCGGACCTAGGCGGATCCAAGCAGGAATAGGCCGATGCATCTCCATCTCCGCCGGCCGGCGGGGAAGGTCGGGAAAAGTGTTGACACTCCCGCGTGAGGACGCGCAGGATTCCGACCACAGCCGGAGGTCAAGATGGCAATCAAGGATGACGTCGCCCGCGAAGTGTTGCCGATCCCGGACCGCAAGCCCGTCTGTCTGACGACCTACGACGCGAAAGATCCGGATACGAAGTTCCCTCCGATCCGGCCCCTGCGTCCGCCGGCCGGCGCACCGAACGTCCTCATCATCCTGCTCGACGATGTCGGCTTCGGCGCGTCGAGCGCGTTCGGCGGTCCGTGCCGGACCCCGACCGCCGAGCGGCTCGCCGCGGCGGGGCTGAAGTACAACCGCTTCCATACGACGGCGCTCTGCTCACCGTCGCGCGCGGCCATGCTCTCGGGCCGCAACCACCACGCGGTGGGCATGGGCGGCATCACGGAGATCGCGACGTCGGCGCCCGGCTACAACTCGCTGCGACCGAATACCTGCGCGCCGCTGGCCGAGATCCTCAAGCTGAACGGCTACTCGACGGCGCAGTTCGGCAAGTGCCACGAGGTGCCGGTCTTCGAATCGTCGCCGATCGGTCCGTTCCACCACTGGCCGACGGGTTCCGGTTTCGAGCACTTCTACGGGTTCATCGGCGGGGAGAACAACCAGTACCACCCGGCCCTGTACGACGGGACCACCCCGGTCGAGCCGGAACGCACGCCTGAGGAGGGCTATCACCTGACGGAAGACCTGGCCGACAAGGCGATCGGCTGGATCCGGCAGCAGAAGGCGATCGCGCCCGACAAGCCGTTCTTCGCATACTTCGCGACCGGTGCCTGCCACGCCCCGCACCACGTCCCGAAGGAATGGATCGCCAAGTACAGGGGCGCGTTCGACAAGGGCTGGGACATCCTTCGCGACGAGACCTTCGACCGCCAGAAGAAGCTCGGCGTCATCCCGCCCGACTGCGAGCTGACCCCAAGGCCCCAAGAGATCCCGGCGTGGAAGGACACCGAGGAGCGGCTCCGCCCAGTGCTCGCCCGCCAGATGGAGATCTATGCGGCGTTCCTGGAGCATGCAGACCACCACGTCGGCCGCGTCATCGACGCTTTGACCGAGCTCGAGATCCTGGACGATACGCTCGTGTACTACATCATCGGCGACAACGGCGCCTCGGCCGAGGGCTCGCTGATCGGGGCCTTCAACGACAAGACGGCGGGCGAGGCCCCCGACCTCGGCACGCCGGAGCTGCTGATCCAGCACATCGACGATCTCGGCTCGCACAAGGCGAGCAACCATTACGCCGTCGGCTGGGCGCACGCGATGGACACGCCCTATCAGTGGACCAAGCAGGTGGCAAGCCATTTCGGCGGCACCCGGAACGGCGCCATCGTCCACTGGCCGAAGGGAATCGAGGCGAAGGGTCAGATCCGCACGCAGTTCCACCATGTCATCGACGTGGCTCCCACGGTCCTCGAAGTCGCCGGGCTGCCGCAGCCGACCCTGGTGAACGGGGTCATGCAGGAGCCGCTGCACGGCGTCAGCATGGTCTACTCGTTCGACGACGCGAAAGCGGCGGAACGGCACGAGACCCAGTACTTCGAGATGGTCTGCAACCGAGGCATCTACCACAAGGGCTGGACCGCCGTGACGCGGCACGGGAATCCGCCCTGGGTGGTCGTCGGGGCGCAGCCACCGCTCGCCGACGATGTCTGGGAGCTCTATGACACCAACAAGGACTGGTCTCAGGCGCACGATCTCGCCCAGCAGATGCCGGAGAAGGTCGCAGAGCTGAAACGCCTCTTCGACCTCGAGGCGTCGAAATACAACGTGTTCCCGCTCGACGACCGCAAAGGTGAGCGGTCGAACGCCGAAATCGCGGGCCGCCCGCTTGTCGTGCACGGCTCGTCGCAGCTCTTCTTCCCGGGCATGCGCCGGCTCTCCGAGAATTCGGTCATCAACATCAAGAACAAGTCATACGCGGTCACCGCCGAGGTCGTCGTGCCCGATGCGGGCGCGAAAGGCGTCATCGCCGCGCATGGCGGCAATTTCGGCGGCTGGTCCCTCTACAGTCACGAAGGCCGCCTCAGGTACCACTACAACTTTCTCGGCCTGCTGCATTTCGAGGTGACCTCGGTCGAGACGCTGGCGCCCGGAACGCGCCAGGTGCGGATGGAATTCACGTATGACGGCGGCGGCCTAGGCAAGGGCGGCGCCGCCACGCTCCATGTCGACGGCAAGCAGGCGGGCACGGGCCGCATCGAACGCACGCACGCGTTCTTCTTCTCCATGGACGAGACGATGGAGGTGGGCTGCGACGTCGGCGAGCCCGTGTCGCCCGACTACGGTTCGCGCGGGAACGAGTTCAACGGAAAGGTGAATTGGGTGCGGATCGACATCGACGCCGCGGCCAAGGACTCCGACCACAGGCTCGGCGCGGAGGAACGGTTCCAGCTGGCGATGGCGCGGCAGTAGGCGCCCTCGCCGTGGCGACTCGGGGATGGGATCAGCAGATACCAGGAGAAGATCGATGGCCAAGAAACCAACGGAAAAGCACGCGGCGGGTCGCAATGAGGCGGACGGCCAGGACCTCGTTCCGCGCCATGCGCTGCCGATTCCGGACGTGGCACCCATCGCGCTCACGACGTTCGACGCACGAGATCCCGACACGAAGTACCCGCCGATCCGCCAGATCCGTCCACCGCAGGGTGCGCCGAACGTGCTGATCGTGCTGATCGACGATGCGGGCTTCGGATCGTCCTCGGCCTTCGGGGGGCCGTGCCACACTCCCAACTTCGAGAAGCTGGCCGCCAACGGGCTGAGCTACACGCGCTTCCATACCACCGCGCTCTGCTCGCCGACTCGCGCCGCGCTTCTGAGCGGCCGGAACCACCATACGGTCGGCATGGGCGCGATCACGGAGTTTGCGACGTCCGCTCCGGGGCAGAACTCCATGAAGCCCAACACCTGCGCCGCGCTGGCGGAGACACTGAAGCTCAACGGCTACTCCACCGCGCAGATCGGCAAGTGTCATGAAGTGCCCGTGTGGGAGAGCAGCGCGGTCGGGCCCTTCGATCACTGGCCCACGGGAGGCGGAGGGTTCCAGTATTTCTACGGTTTCATCGGCGGGGAAACGCACCAGTACTATCCGAACCTGTTCGAGGGCACGACGCGGGTAGAGCCGAAGAGGACACCCGAACAGGGCTACACGCTCAACGAGGATCTGGCCGACCACACCATCAATTGGGTGCGGCAGCAGAAGGCCCTGACCCCGGACAAGCCGTTTTTCGTCTACTACGCGCCCGGCGCCACGCACGCCCCGCATCACGTACCGAAGGAGTGGGCCGACAAGTACAAAGGAAAGTTCGACCAGGGTTGGGACAAGTTGCGCGAGGAAACCTATGCGCGCCAGAAGAAGCTCGGCGTCATTCCCAAGGAATGCGAGCTGACGAAGCGCCATCCGGAAATCCCGGCATGGGACGCCGTCGATCCCAAGATGAAGCCGCTGCTGGCCCGGCAGATGGAAGTGTATGCCGGCTTCATGGAACAGACCGACCATCATGTGGGACGGGTGATCGACGCGCTGGCCGATCTCGATGTCCTCAACGACACCCTGATTTATCTCATCGTCGGCGATAACGGCGCTTCCGCCGAAGGGTCGCTGCAAGGCACCTTCAATGAGATGGTAACGCTGGGTGGGTTCGGGCATCTGGAGACCGCCGAGAGCCTGATGCCGCGCATCGACCAGTTCGGGTCCCCGCAAGCGTACAACCACTATGCGGTCGGCTGGGCGCACGCCATGGACACGCCCTATCAGTGGACGAAGCAGGTGGCGTCACACTGGGGAGGCACGCGCAACGGCGCCATCGTGCACTGGCCGAAAGGAATCAAAGGCAAGGGGGAAATGCGCTCCCAGTTCCATCACGTGATCGACGTGGCTCCGACGATTCTCGAAGTCGCCGGCCTGCCGCAGCCTCTGATGGTCAATGGCGTGATGCAGCGGCCGATCGAAGGCGTCAGCATGGCGTATTCGTTCAACGACGCGGTCGCGCCCGACCGTCATGAGACCCAGTACTTCGAGATGTTCGGCAACCGCGGCATCTACCATAAAGGGTGGACAGCCGTGACCAAGCACCGCACGCCGTGGGAGACCGGACAGGTGAAGACCGTCGCCTTCAACGATGACATCTGGGAACTGTATGACACAACGAAAGACTGGTCACAGGCCCGGGACGTCTCGAAAGAACAGCCCGACCTGCTGCACAAGCTGCAGCAGCTCTGGCTGATCGAAGCCGTGAAGTACAACGTGTTGCCGCTCGATGATCGGTTCGCCGAGAGAGGCGACTCCGAGCTCGCGGGACGCCCGGATCTGGTCAAGGGGAATCGCCAGATCGTCTTCGGCGGCCTGACACGCGTGCCGTCTCTGGCGATGGTGAACATGGCGAACAAGTCGTATGCGGTCACTGCCGAAATTCAGGTTCCGAAGTCCGGCGCGGAAGGCGTCATTGTCGCCGTAGGGGGTAATACCGGGGGTTGGAGCCTATACGCCAAGAGCGGCAAGCCGAAGTTCTGCTACAACTTCTTCGGGCTGCAGCAGACCTACGTCGAGGGTTCGAGCGTGATCCCGCCGGGCCAGCATCAGGTTCGCATGGAGTTCGTGTACGACGGTGGCGGCATCGCCAAGGGCGGCAAGGTCTCGCTCTTCGTCGACGGCAAGAAGGCCGGTGAAGGGCGTATCGAGCAGACGGAACCGTTCGCGTTCGGAGAGGAATCCTGCGATGTGGGCCACGAGGCTGGATCCCCCGTGACTACCGACTACCACGGCGGAGGCCGGAGCGAATTCACCGGACAGGTCAACTGGGTCGAGTTCGACGCCGGCACCGCGGCGGACGATCACAATCACTTGATCACGCCCGAGGAGCGCCTCCGCGTGGCCATGGCGAAACAGTAACGGAGTCCACGCGAATGTCGTGGCTGGGCCGAACGCTCGGCTAGACTCCCGGAGGCGACCGTCCGTCTGAACGGAGTGTCACTGATGCCGAATGAGGCCGGACGTATCCGCGTGCGCTCGCTAGTCGGAGTGTTCTTTGTGGCGGTGATGGCTCGGGCGGCTCTCGCCTTCGGCCAGGAGCCGGCCACGCCACCCGAAGGCGCACATGGCGAAACGCCTCCTCCTGAGGATGTCCTGCATCGGGAAGAGCTCACCGGTGATTGGAACGGCGCGCGAACGAAGTGGAAGAACAAGGGCATCGAGCTGGCGGCGTCGCTGACCGGGTTCTATCAGAGCGTGGCGTCCGGCGGAATCGAGACCGGCCACGAGTACAACGGGACGGCGCAGGCCCGGCTCATGTTCGATTTCGGCAAGCTCGCGGGGTGGAACTTCTGGTCGGCGGAGGTCAAGGCCGAGACCCGCTTCGGAGGACCCCTGCTCGGGGGCACCGGGACGATCAGCCCCGTGAACACGGCCGTCATCGTTCCCGCCGCCGACGGAACCCAGTTCTCCTTCACCGCGGTGAACGTCACGAAGGTCTTTCCGATCGACCTGCAGAAGGGCGAGCTCTTCGTCGTCTCCTTCGGGCGTTACAACCTCCTCGATCTCATCGACGAAGACTTCTTCGCGGGAGGCGGCACCGAGAGGTTTCTCAACATCGCCCAGATCGGCCCGCTCACGGTGCTCCGGCAGGTCCCTCTAATTACGAACTCCCTGAACCTGGCCTACGTGCGAGGAGGCGAGCCTTTCCTCAGCCTGGCGATCATGGATCCCAACGATCACTCCACCGATGCCGGTCTGTCGGATTTCTACGCGGACGGCGTGACGTTCGCGCCGGCGATCACCCTCCCGTCGAAGTTCTTCGGCAAGAGCGGCCATCACACCTTCGGCGGCGCCATCACCACCAAGGAGTACACGCCGTTCGACGCCATCCAGCAGGCCCTCATCCCGGGCCCGGCGATCGAGCCGGTCGACCCGCAGTCGGGTTCGTGGTCCGTCAACTACACCGTCCGGCAGTACATCGTGGAGAGAGGGCCCCGGGACGGCTGGGGCTTCTTCGGCCAGGTCTCCTTCGCGGACCAGGCCACGAGCCCGATCACGACGTTCTTCGACCTCGGGCTCGGCGGCAACGGCCTTTTCCCGGGACGTGAAGGCGACGAGTTCGGGATCGCCTACGCGTACACGGACCTGAGCGACGTGCTCAAGGACAACCTCGATCTTCTCCCGCTGGGCGGGCGTCTGAGGGTCGAGCACCAGCTCGAGATGTTCTACAACCTCCATCTGGCGCCGTGGCTCCAGATCACGGCCGATCTGCAGGTGATACGGCCGACCCGCCCCGTGGCGGATACGGCCATCATTCCGGCCGCGCGGCTGAGGGTGGTGTTCTAGAAAGAAGGGGAGGCCCTCGTGTCGAGTATGCGTGCGTTTCTCCGGGCGACCTTGGCCGCGTCACTCGTCTGGCTGCTGTCCGTGGCCACGGGCTCGGCGCAGACCTCTACCGCTCCCGCGCCGCCCGCCCGGCCCGGCGCCGCGTCGAAGCCCAACCTCCTCTTCATCCTGGTCGATAACCTGGGCTACGGCGAGCTCGGCGCGTACGGCGGCGGCGCGACGCGCGGAGCGCCGACCCCGCGCATCGACAGGCTCGCGAGCGAAGGGCTGCGCCTCACGAACATGAACATGGAGGCGCAGTGCACGCCGAGCCGGTCCAGCATCCTGACCGGGCGCTACGCCATCCGCTCCGGTACGCACTCGGTCCCGTTCGGCGGCGTCGCCGACGGCCTCACGCAGTGGGAAGTGACGATGGCGGAGTCGCTATCGGCCGCCGGGTACGCCACGGCGCTGTACGGCAAATGGCATCTCGGCAGTCACGACGGCCGTCTCCCCAACGATCAGGGATTCGACGAATGGTACGGCATTCCCCGCACCACCGACGAGGCGCTGTGGACCGCCTCGCCGGGCTACTCCCCGTCGGTCATGCCTCCCGAGCAGATCATGGAGGGGCGGAAGGGCGAGAAGAGCCGCGACGTGAAGATCTACGATCTCGAGCAGCGCCGGCTCATCGACGCCGAGATCACGAAGCGCACCGTCGCGTTCATGGAGCGCCAGTCGCACGCCAAGAAGCCCTTCTTCGCCTACGCCACGCTCACGCAGCCGCACCTGCCGACGCTGCCCAACCCCGCGTTCGCCGGGAAGACCGGCAACGGAGACTGGGCGGACATGCTGGCCGAGATGGATGCCAACGTCGGGCAGATGCTCGACGCCGTCGATCGGCTCGGCATCCGCGAGGACACGATCGTGATCTTCGCCAGCGACAACGGGCCGGAGTTCGTCCGGCCCTACGACGGCTGGGCGGGGCCCTGGCGCGGCCAGTACTTCACCGCGTGGGAAGGGGGGATCCGCGTGCCATTCATGGTGCGCTGGCCCGGCCGGATTCCGGCCAGCCGCGTCAGCGACGCCATCGTCCACGGCGTGGATCTGTTCCCCACGGTCGCGAAACTAACGGGGGCAAGCGTACCGGACGATCGCCCCATCGACGGCGTCGATCAGTCCGCCTTCTTCCTCGGCAAGACGGACGCGTCGGCCCGGGAGGGGATTCCGATCTGGTGCGCCGATCGCCTGCAGGC
>Ga0070671_100000285_pt1 | contig 34428 bp, 29 predicted proteins | sample KBSS73metaG_FD_65341 | JGI IMG/M metagenome (GOLD analysis project Ga0070671, IMG submission 65341) | Switchgrass rhizosphere microbial communities from Kellogg Biological Station, Michigan, USA - KBS S7-3 metaG | ecosystem: Host-associated > Plants > Roots > Rhizosphere > Soil ...
GTCGGCGGCTGGGTGCCGAGGCCGAGGTAGCTGAGCGCCGCCTCGGCGAGGATCGCGAGCGCGAACTGGATCGTCGCCTGGACGATCAGGATCGCGGCGATGTTGGGCAGCACGTGCTCGAAGGTGATCCGCCACTCGCCCTTGCCGAGCGCGCGCGCCGCGGTGACGAACTCGCGCGAGCGGACGACGAGCGCGCTCGCCCGCGTGATCCGCGCGAACACCGGCACGTTGAAGATGCCGATCGCGACGATCGACGTCACCAGTCCGGGCCCGTAGATCGCGGTCAGCATGATCGCCGAGAGCAGCGCCGGAAAGGCGAAGGTGAAGTCGGCGAGGCGCATGACGACCTCCTCGACCCAGCCGCGCTTGACGGCGGCGACGAGGCCGAGGGCGACGCCGAAGAAGATGCCGATGCCGACCGCGATCAGGCCGACCGCGATCGAGGCGCGGCTGCCGACGATGAGGAGCGAGACGATGTCGCGGCCGAGGCTGTCGGTGCCGAGCCAGTGCGACGCGCTCGGCGCCTGCAGCTTGTGCGGGATGTCAAGCTCGGTGGGCGAGTGCGGCGTCCAGAGGTACGAGAGCATCGCCAGGCCGACGACCGCCGTCACCAGCAACGCGCCGATGCGAAGGCTCGCGTGGCCCCAGCCGGATCGGCGCGCGACCGGCGACGCCACCGCGCCGCCGACGCCGAGGTCGGCGCCGCTGCTCATGTCGTCCGCGCCCGCGCGCGCAGGCGCGGATCGATGACGACGTAGAGCACGTCGACGGCGAAGTTGATGACGACGATCGACGCCGCCAGCAGCAGGATGACGGTGCGAACGACCGGCAGGTCGCGGTTCGCGATCGCCTGGAAGACGAGTCGGCCGAGCCCCGGCAGCGCGAACACCTGCTCGATCACCACCGTGCCGGCGAGCAGGCTGGCGAACTGCAGGCCCATCACCGTCAGCACCGGCACCATCGCGTTGCGCAGCACGTGGCCCCAGAGCACGCCGCGCGGCGACTGGCCCTTCGCGCGCGCGGTGCGGACGAAGTCCTCGCGCGCCACATCGAGCACCGCGGAGCGGACGATTCGCGCCAGGATCGATGCCTGCACGACCGCCTGCGCGACCGCGGGCAGGACGAGCGCGCGCAGCCCCGGGCCGATGCCGCCGCCCTCGGCCGCGTCCCAGCCCGGAAAGCCGCCGGCCGAGAACCAGCGCAGCTTCACCGCGAACAGCCAGATCAGGAGGATCGCGAACCAGAAGCTCGGCAAGGCGATGCCGAGCTGGCTGACGCTCATCACGGCGACGTCGCCGACGCGGCCGTGATGCGACGCGGCGAACAGGCCGAGCGAGAACGCGAGCGCCGTCGTCAGCAGCATCGCCATCAGCGCGAGCGGCACGGTGACGGCGAGGCGCTCGCCGACGAGCTGCGCGATCGGCGTGTCGTAGGCGATGCTGGTGCCGAGCTCGCCGGTCGCGAGGCCCTTCATCCAGTTGGCGTAGCGGACCAGCGCCGGCTGGTCGAGGCCCAGCTTGGCCGAGAGGGCGGCGACCGATTCCGGCGTCGCGCTCTCGCCGAGGATCACCTCGGCGGCGTTGCCGGGCAGCACGTCGAGGACGGTGAAGACGACGACTGACGCCGCCAGCAAGGTCAGCAGCAGGCTGAGGAAGCGCTTGAAGAGAAAGAAGCTGATGGCTCGCTCCGGAGGGATCGATCTCTCAGCGCTGCCAGACCTGAAGCGGGCAGTGCCTCGCTGCGAGCGCGAAGTCCTTGTCGGTCGTCAGCATCACGAGGCCGTGCCGGATGCAGATCTGCGCGAGCAGGGCATCGATGGTGCCGAGCTGCACGCCACCGCGGCGACACGCATTGCGCAGCGTGGCCGCGTCGACGTGATCGTCGCGGTCAGGGGTGACCGACGGCAACGCAGAGAAGCGCTCGAGCAGGGCGGCGCGGGCGCGCGGCCCGGCGAAGCCCTGCAGCAGCTCCTGCAGCACGAGGCCCATCGTGACGACGACTTCCTCTCCCAGCAAAGCGCGACGCAGGGCATCGACTTCGGCGACGTCGGGAATGGTGTCGCGCCGCAGGGCCAGCGACCACACGCTGGTGTCGACGAAGAGCGTCACCGGCGCGAACGTTCGGCCTTGACGTCGTAGGACGGATCCCAGTCGAGCTTGCCCATGAGATCGGCGAGATCCTTCTGCTTGCGCCGGGCGATGAACTCCTCGAGGGCGCGCGTCACCGCCGCCTTCTTGGTGCGCTCGCCGCTGACGGCCAGAGCACGATCGATCAGCTCGGGATCCAGGGACAGGTTGGTCGCCATGTGTGACTCCTTACACATGATTCTACACATCCGCAGCGCTGGCGGCGGTCGGCGCATCGACCGAGAATCGAGGGCATGAAGAGAAACGCTGAATGCGGGCAGGTTCCGTTCTCGACGCAGGAGATCTACATCGCGGGTCGATGGCAGGCCCCCGACTCCGGCGCGACGATCGCGCTCGAGGACCCTTCCGACGGCAGCGAGCTGGCGCGAATCGGCCGCGGCGGCGGCGCCGACATCGATGCCGCGGTCGCCGCGGCGCGCGCCGCGCTCGACGACGGCGATGCCGGCGCCTGGGGCCGGCTGAGCGCGGTCGAGCGCGGCCGCGTTCTCGCGGCGATCGGCCGGAAGGTGCTCGACAACGTCGACATGCTCGCCGCGCTCGAGGTCCACGACGTCGGCAAGCCGCTCAAGCAGGCGCGCGCCGATGCGGTCGCGCTGGCGCGCTACTGCGAGTTCTACGCCGGCGCGTGCGACAAGGTGCACGGCCAGACGCTGCCGTTCGCGAACGGCTACACCGCGCTCACGCTGCGCGAGCCGCACGGCGTCACCGGCCACATCGTGCCGTGGAACTACCCGATGCAGATCGTCGGCCGCAGCGTCGGCGCGGCGCTGGCGATGGGCAACGCGTGCGTGCTGAAGCCGGCCGAGGAAGCGTGCCTGACGGTGCTGGCGTTCGCACGCATCTGCGCCGACGCGGGCTTGCCGGCGGGTGCGCTCAACGTCGTCACCGGCCTCGGCGAGGAGGCCGGCGCGGCGCTCGCGGCGCATCCCGGCGTCGATCATCTTTCGTTCACCGGATCGGTCGCGACCGGCGCGCTGGTGCAGATCGCGGCGGCGAGGAACGCGGTGCCGGTGACGCTCGAGCTCGGCGGCAAGAGCCCGCAGATCGTCTTCGCCGACGCCGACCTCGAGGCGGCGCTGCCTTTCCTGGTCAACGCCGGGATCCAGAACGCCGGGCAGACGTGCTCGGCGGCGTCGCGCATCCTGGTCGAGCGGCCGGTGTTCGCTCGCGTGCGGGCGATGATGGCCGAGCGCTATCGCGCGCTGCGCGCCGGGCCGGCGGCGCGCGACCTCGACCTCGGCCCGCTGATCTCGGGCCGACAGAAGGAAGGCGTCGAGCACTTCCTGGCGCTCGCGCGCGACACCGGCCTCGCCTTCGCCGCCGAAGGCGAGGTCGTCGCCGATGCGCCGAAGCGCGGCCACTACGTGCGGCCGACGCTCGTCGACGACGTCCCGCCCGACCATTCGCTCGCGCAGGACGAGATCTTCGGCCCCGTGCAGGTGCTGATCGCATTCGACGGCGAGGGCGAGGCGATCCGCATCGCCAACGGAACGAAGTACGGCCTCGTCGCCGGCGTCTGGACAAAGGACGGCAGCCGCGCGCTGCGAATGGCGCGCGCCTTGAAGTGCGGCCAGGTGTTCGTCAACAACTACGGCGCCGGCGGCGGCATCGAGCTGCCGTTCGGCGGCGTCAAGCACTCGGGGCACGGCCGCGAAAAGGGCTTCGAGGCGCTGTACGGCTTCTCGACGCTGAAGACGATCGCGATCCATCACGGCTGACTGCGCCGCCGCCACGCAGGACGTTCACGACAAGGAAGCGCGCCATGCGACTCGCAGGAAAGATCGCCATCGTCACCGGCGCGGCGTCGGGGTTCGGCGAGGGCATCGCCAGGAAGTTCATCGCCGAGGGCGCTCGCGTCGTCGTTGCCGACCGCGATGGCGACGGCGCGCGCCGCGTCGCCGATGCGCTCGGCGTGCACGCAGAGGGCATTCGCGCCGACGTCACCCAGGCCGCCGACGTCGAGGCGATGGTCCGGACCGCGATCGAGCGCTTCGACGGGCTCGACATCCTCGTCAACAACGCCGGCATGGGCCACCTGCCGCAGCCGCTCGAGTCACTCGACGAAGGCGAGTTCGATCGCATCCTCGCCGTCAACGTCAAGGCGATCTATCTCGCCGCGAGGGAGGTCGTGCCGCGCTTCAAGGCGCAGCAGCGCGGCGTCATCCTCAACATCGCGAGCACGGCCGGGGTCAGCCCGCGGCCGCGCCTCACCTGGTACAACGCGAGCAAGGGCTGGGTGATCACGGCGACGCGCTCGATGGCGGTCGAGCTGGCGCCGTTCGGCATCCGCGTCTGCGCGCTCAATCCGGTCGCGGGCGAGACGCCGATGCTGAAGACGTTCATGGGCGAGGACACGCCCGAGGTTCGCGCGAAGTTCCTCGCGACGATCCCGATCGGCCGCTTCTCGACGCCCGAGGATCTCGGCAACGCGGCGTGCTTCCTGTGCAGCGACGAGGCGTCGATGATCACCGGCGTCGCGATGGAGGTCGACGGCGGGCGCTGCATCTAGGCGGCAGCGCGGGCCGGGCGGTTGCAGGCCGGTCGGCGGCCCTCTGGCACCGCTCTTGCAGCGCTGCCCGCCGACGGGGCCGGGCCGACCCGGATAGGCGTTTGCCGGCCGGCGAATAGGATTCGCCGCACGCCGCCGGGCACGTGCCCGGCTCGACCTCGAGGAGACCGACATCATGGAAGAAGCAGAGCTGCGTGCCCTGATCGAAGACGTCCGCACCGAAAAGCTGCCGCGGCGCAGCTTCATCGAGCGGCTGGTCGGCCTCGGCCTGACCGCGCCGATGGCGTCGATGCTGCTCATGCACGCGGGCGTCGCCAACTCGCAGCCGGCGCCCGTCTACAAGGGCACCAAGCGTGGCGGCGGCGGCGCGCTGAAGACGCTCTGGTGGCAGGGTCCGACGCTGCTGCAGCCGCACTTCGCGGGCGGCACCAAGGACCAGGAAGGCTCGCGCGTCTTCTACGAGCCGCTCGCCATCTGGGACAACGACGGCAACCTCGTGCCGATCCTCGCCGCCGAGATTCCGACCACCGCCAACGGCGGCCTCCTCGAAGGCGGCAAGGTCGTCCGCTGGCGCCTGAAGAAGGGCGTGACCTGGCACGACGGCAAGCCGTTCACGGCCGACGACGTCGTCTTCACCTGGGAGTTCGTTCGCGATCCGGCGGCGGCGTGCGTGACGATCGCGGTCTACAAGGACGTGACGGTGACCAAGGTCGACGACTACACCGTGCTGGTCTCGTTCAAGAAGCCGACGCCGTTCTGGGCCACCTCGTTCGTCGCCGCCGAGGGAATGATCATCCCGAAGCACCTGTTCAGCCCGTACGTCGGCGCCAAGTCGCGCGACGCGCCGACCAACCTCAAGCCGGTCGGCACCGGGCCGTACACGTTCGTCGACTTCAAGCCGGGCGACATCGTCCTCGGCGCGGCCAACAAGAACTACCACATGCCGAATCGGCCCTTCTTCGACACGATCGAGATGAAGGGCGGCGGCGACGCGACCTCGGCCGCGCGCGCGGTGCTGCAGACCGGCGAGTACGACTACGCCTGGAACCTGCAGGTCGAGGACGAGGTCCTGAAGCGCATGGAGGCCGGCGGCAAGGGCAAGGTGCACGTCGTCCCCGGCGGCGACATCGAGTTCATCCAGGTCAACATCACCGACCCGTGGAACGAGGTCGAGGGCGAGCGCGGCAGCGTCAAGAGCAAGCACTTCGCCTTCAGCGACCCGAAGGTGCGCGAGGCGATGTCGCTGCTATGCGACAAGAAGAGCATGCAGGAGTTCATCTACGGGCGCACCGGCTTCGCGACCGCCAACTTCATGAACAACCCGGAGCGCTTCCGATCGAAGAATACGAAGTGGGAATTCAACATCGACAAGGCGAATGCGCTGCTCGATGCCGCCGGCTGGAAGCGGGGTGCCGACGGCATCCGCGAGAAGGGCGGCAAGAAAATGAAGTTCGTCTACCAGACGTCGATCAACCCGACGCGGCAGAAGGAGCAGGCGATCGTCAAGCAGGCGGCGCAGAAGGCCGGCATCGACCTCGAGCTGAAGTCGGTGTCGGCGTCGGTCTTCTTCTCGTCGGACGTCGCCAACCCCGACACGTACGGGAAGTTCTGGGCCGACATGCAGATGTACACGACGAACATGACCGCGCCGGATGCGGAGCGCTTCATGGACCAGTTCATCTCGTCCGAGGTCTCGCAGAAGGCGAACAAGTGGAACTTCCGCAACATCTCGCGCTATGTCAACCCGGAGTACGACAAGCTCGCTGAATCGGCGAAGTCGGAGCTCGATCCCGTCAAGCGGGCGGCGACGTACATCAAGATGAACGACATGGTCGTCAACGACTTCGTCATCATCCCGCTGATCAGCCGGCCGCGCGTCCGCGGCGGCAACCTGAAGCTGGTGACGACGCTGTCGGGCTGGGACCTCGACTTCTCGGCGCTGCAGAACTGGTACCGCGAATCGTCGCCGGGCTGAGGCTTCGGCGCGCGGTGCGGCCCCCACCGCGCCACGCTGACAAGACATGGGCCACTACCTCCTGCGCCGCCTGCTGACGGTCGTGCCGGCCGTGCTCGGCATCAGCGTCGTCCTGTTCGCGGTGCTCGCGCTCGCGCCCGGCGATCCGTTCGCCGAGATGGCGCTCAACCCGAACGTTCCGCCCGAAGTGCAGGAGAACCTGCGCAAGCAGTTCGGCCTCGACGACCCGATCTGGCAGCGCTACTTCCGCTGGCTGCTGGCGATGCTGCACGGCGACTGGGGCTTCTCGTTCATCAGCCGCGTCGACGTCGACACGCTGATCTGGTCGCGCCTGCCGGTGACGCTGGCCGTCATCGGCGCGTCGCAGGTGCTCGCCCTCATGATCGCGCTGCCGGTCGGCATCTACTCGGCGGCGCGCCCGTATTCCTGGTTCGACCGGATCGCCAGCACGCTCGCATTCGTCGGCTTCTCGCTGCCGACCTTCTTCACCGGCCTGCTGTTCATCCTGCTCTTCTCGATCAAGCTCGACTGGCTGCCGTTCGTCTACCGCGCCGATCTCGCCGCGACCGGCGCCGAGTGGTGGGTGCAGCAGTTCAGGCAGTCGATCATGCCGATCATGGTGCTCGCGCTCTTCCAGGCGGCCGGCTGGACGCGCTACGTGCGCTCGGCGACGCTCGACGTGATCCGGCTCGACTATGTGACGACGGCGCGCAGCAAGGGCCTGAAGGAGCGCTCGGTGATCCTCAAGCACGTGGCGCGCAATGCCATGATCCCCGTCGTGACCCTGGTCGCGCTGAACATGCCGGCGGTGTTCGGAGGCGCCGTCATCACCGAGCAGATCTTTCGCGTGCCGGGAATCGGCTCGCTCCTGATCGACGCGATCCAGCGCAACGACACGCCGGTCGTGATGGCGGTGACCTTCGTCTCCGCCTGCCTCGTCATCCTCTTCAACCTCATCGCGGACATCCTCTATGGCTGGCTCGACCCTCGCATCAGCTTTCGCTGAGCCGGCCGTCGCGACCGCGACGCCGCCGCGCCCGCGAGTCTCGCTCTGGTCGGAGGCGTGGCGGCGCTTCAAGCGGCACCGGCTGGCCGTGGTTGGCCTCGCGGTGCTGATCGTCATGATCGCGATGGTGGCGTTCGGGCCGCTCGTCTGGCGCGTGCAGATCAACGACATCGACTTCAGCGCCCGCCTCAAGACGCCGACGCTCATCCATCCGTTCGGCACCGACGACCTCGGCCAGGACATCCTCGCCCGCATGCTCTACGGCGGCCGGATCTCGCTCGCCGTCGGGCTCGCGGCGATGCTGATGGCGATGCTCGTCGGCGTGACCATCGGCGCCATCGCCGGCATCTCGCGCGGCGCGGTCGACGGTGCGCTGATGTGGCTGACGGACCTGTTCCTCGCCTTGCCGCAGCTGCCGCTGCTGCTGATCCTGATCTATCTCTTCCGGGAAGGCCTGAAAAACGCGTTCGGCCCCGAGGTCGGCGTCTTCATCCTGGTCGTGCTGGTGATCGGCGGCTTCGGCTGGATGTCGGTCGCGCGCCTCGTCCGTGCCCAGTTCTTCTCGCTGCGCGAGAAGGAGTTCGTCGAGGCGGCGCGCGCGCTCGGCGCCTCGGTGCCGCGCCAGGTCGTCCGCCACATCCTGCCGAACTCGCTCGGCCCGGTGATCGTCGCCGGCACGATCAACGTCGCCGCGGCAATCATCGCCGAGTCGACGCTCTCGTTCCTCGGCCTCGGCTTTCCGCCCGACATCCCGACCTGGGGGCGCATCCTGTTCGACGCCAAGGAGTACCTCGACATCGCGCCCCACTGGGCCCTTTTCCCCGGCACCGCGATCTTTCTCGCGGTGCTCTGCATCAACTTCGTCGGAGACGGCCTGCGCGACGCGCTCGATCCGCGCCGGGTGCTCTGATGGCCGCCCCCATCAACGCACCGATGCTCGTCAAGTCGCCGTCGCGATCGGGCGTGCCGCACCACGCCGCTGCCGACGTGCCGCTGCTGCAGATCAAGGGATTGAAGACGCATTTCAAGACCGACGACGGCTGGCTGCACGCGGTCGACGGCGTCGACCTGACGATCGATCGCGGCGAAACCGTCTGCGTCGTCGGCGAGTCGGGCTGCGGCAAGACCGTGACCGCGATGACCGTGCTGAAGCTGCTGCCGATGCCGCCGGGAAAGATCGTAGCCGGCGAGGTGCTCTGGCGCGGGCGCGATCTCGTCGGCGCGAGCAACGACGAGATGCGCCGCGTCCGCGCCAAGGAGATCGCGATCATCTTCCAGGAGCCGATGACGTCGCTGAACCCGGTCTACAGCGTCGGCGAGCAGATCGCCGAGAGCCTGCGCCTGCACGAGGGCCTGAGCCGGAAGGCCGCACTCGAGCGCGCGGTCGAGATGCTCGCGCTGGTCCGGATCCCGACGCCGCAGCGGCGCGTCAACGACTATCCGCACCAGTTCTCGGGCGGAATGCGCCAGCGCGTGATGATCGCGATCGCGCTCGCCTGCAACCCGCAGCTGCTGATCGCCGACGAGCCGACGACCGCGCTCGACGTGACGATCCAGGCGCAGATCCTCGACCTGCTCGCCGAGCTGAAGGAGCGCCTCGGCATGGCGATCATGCTGATCACGCACGCCATGGGCGTCGTCGCCGAGGTCGCGCAGCGCGTCGTCGTGATGTACGCCGGCATGGTCGTCGAGGAGGCGAGCGTCGAGGCGCTGTTCGCGCACCCGCGCCATCCGTACACGCAGGGGCTGATCCGCTCGATCCCGCGCATCGACACGGCGGCGATCCAGAAGGTGCGCCTCGAGCAGATCCCGGGCACGGTGCCGAAGCTGATCGAGCCGGCCGAAGGCTGCCGCTTCGCGGCGCGCTGCAAGTACGCGGTGCCCGAATGCGTCGCGGCGACGCCGGCGCTGCGCGAGCCGGTGCCGGGCCACAAGGTGCGCTGCATCTTCAACATCCTGCCGACCGGCGAGAGGGTCATCGCGTGACGGCGCCCTTGCTGCAGGTCAAGGACCTGGTCAAGCGCTTCCCGATCACCGGCGGCTGGCTCGGCCGCGAGGTCGAGAGCGTCCACGCGGTGAGCGGAGTCAGCTTCGACCTGATGGCCGGCGAGACGCTCGGCGTCGTCGGCGAATCGGGCTGCGGCAAGAGCACGACCGGCCGCTGCATTCTGCGCCTGATCGAGCCGACCTCGGGCGAGGTCTGGTTCGAGGGCAAGGAGGTCACCCGCGCCGGCAAGGACGAGCTGCGCGCGCTGGCGCGCGACATGCAGATCATCTTCCAGGACCCGTATGCGTCGCTCAACCCGCGCATGACGGTCGGCGCGATCGTCGGCGAGGCGCTGACGATCCACAAGCTCGCGAAGACGCGCGCCGAGTACGAGGCGCGAATCGTCGAGCTGCTCGAGACGGTCGGCCTCAGCGCCGACCACATGCGCCGCTACCCGCACGAGTTCTCGGGCGGGCAGCGCCAGCGCATCGGCATCGCCCGCGCGCTCGCGGTCAGCCCGAAGCTCGTCGTCTGCGACGAGGCGGTCTCGGCGCTCGACGTCTCGATCCAGGCCCAGGTGATCAACCTGCTCGAGGACCTGCAGGGAAAGTTCAACCTCACCTACATCTTCATCGCCCACGACCTGTCGGTGGTCGAGCACATCAGCGATCGCGTCGCCGTGATGTACCTCGGCCGCATCGTCGAGATCGCGTCGGCGCGGCGCCTCTACACGCAGCCGCTCCATCCCTACACCGAGGCGCTGCTCTCGGCAGTGCCGATCCCCGACCCCAAGGTGAAGAGGAAGCGCATCCCGCTGCAGGGCGACGTGCCGAGCCCGATCCGGCCGCCGGGCGGATGCCACTTCCACACCCGCTGCCCGATCGCCCAGTTCCCGATCTGCAGCACGGTCGTTCCCGAGCTCAAGGAAAGCAGCGAAGGGCATCGCGTCGCCTGCCATTTCCGCGGCTGAACGCGGTTGCGCGCGCGATCTCGATCGACGTGCCCGAGCGCGTCGGCGCGACCGGACCGCCTCCCCTCTACTTCTTGACACAGCGCCGGCGGCCGCGGGCGCAACATTTGCCCGTGCAGGATCGACTGCGGGGCACGCCCCCATCAAGACGGAGACCGACGACGATGACGAGGCCCGATCGACCCGGCGGCATGATGATCGTGATCGGCGCTGCGCTCTGCGCGAGCTGCGGTGGTGGCGGTGGCGACGCTCCGGCCGCGGCCAACGTGCCCCCGACGGTGACCCTCGCCGCGCCCTCGAGCGTGATCCAGGGCAGCTCGGCCGGCCTGACCGCGAGCGCCGCCGACACCGACGACGGCGTCGCCAAGGTCGAGTTCTTCGACGCCAGCACGCTCATCGGCGAGGACACGACGAGCCCCTATGCGCTGACGTGGACGCCGACGACCGGCGGCCCGCACACGCTGACCGCGCGCGCGACGGACACGCGCGGCGCTGCCACCACGAGCGCCGCCGCGACGGTACTCGTCGTGCCGCCGCCGCCCGCTCTCGATGGCGCGCCGCCGACGGCCGCGCTGACGGCGCCGGCGAACCTCGTGACGGGCCTCGCCGGCGTCGTCGCCGTCACCGCGACGGCGACCGACAACGTCGCGGTCGCCAGCGTCGAGTTTCAGATCGACGGCATTCCGCTCGGCGCCGCGGACACCAGCGCGCCGTATGGCACGACGCTCGACACGAGTCTTTTTCCGAGCGGCCAGCACGTCGTTCGCGCTCGCGCGACCGACACCTCGGGCAACGTCTCGACGTGGGCGACCGCGCTCGTCCAGATCGGCGGCGCGACGACGCAGCCCAGCGGCTTCACGCGCAACGAGGGCTGGGTCGCCGGCCTGGCGAGCGCGACCGCGTTCGCGCAGGCGCCCGACGGACGTCTCTTCGTCGCCGAGCAGGGCGGGACGCTGCGCGTCGTCAAGAACGGCGCGCTGCTGGCGACGCCGTTCGCGACCGTCGCGGTCGACTCGGCGGGCGAGCGCGGACTGATCGGCGTCGCCCTGCATCCTTCGTTCGCGACCAACGGCTGGGTCTACATCTACTCGACGCGCTCGATCGGCGGCGTCTCGCATAACCGGATCAGCCGCTTCACCGCCAACGGCGATGTCGCCGCCGCGGGCAGCGAGGTCGTCCTGGTCGACCTGCCGAACCTGTCGGCCGCGACCAACCACAACGGCGGCGGCATGCACTTCGGCAGCGACGGCAAGCTCTACGTCGGCGTCGGCGACAACGCCAACGGCGCGCAGGCACAGATGCTCGCGCTGCCGTTCGGCAAGCTGCTGCGCTTCAACGAGGACGGAACGATTCCGACCGACAACCCGTTCTTCGCGACGCAGACCGGCCTCGGTCGCGCGGTGTGGGCGTACGGCCTGCGCAATCCGTTCAGCTTCGCGGTCCAGCCGGGCACCGGCCGCATCTTCATCAACGACGTCGGCGAGACGACCTGGGAAGAGATCGATGTCGGCACGGCCGGCGCCAACTACGGCTGGCCCGGCTCGGAGGGGCCCGACAGCGTCGGCGCCGGCGTCACCGCGCCGATCTTCACCTACAAGCACGCCGACGCGGCGCCGCTCGGCTCGGGTCCGGGCGGCTTCTTCAAGGGATTCGCGATCGCCGGCGGCGCGGTCTACCCGGCCACCGGCGCTTTCCCGCCAGGGTATCGCGACCAGTACTACTTCGCCGACTTCGTCAGCCGCTTCGTCGGCCGGATCGACCTCGCCAACGGCAACGCCGCGTATGCGTTCGCGAGCCTCAGTGGCCAGCCGGTCGACCTGCTCGTCGGCAGCGACGGCGCGCTCTACGTGCTGACGAGATCGGGCGTGACGCGCATCAGCGCGCCCTGATTCGCGAGCCGCCGATCACGACGGCCGCACGCCGGCCGGCGGCCGCTGGGCCGTGTGCCGGCGCCGCCAGGCCGCCGGCGGCGTCCCGTACTCGCGCCGGAAGGCGCGGCTGAACGCGGTGTCGGTCTGGTAGCCGACGTCCTCGGCGATTCGCGCGAGCGGCGCGTTGCTGCCCGAGAGCAGGTTGGCGGCGAGCAGCATCCGCCACTGCGTCAGGTACTGCATCGGCGAGCTGCCGACGAGGTGCTGGAATCGCTCGGCGAGGACCGATCGCGACGTCGCCGCTTCGCTCGCCAGCTCTTCGAGCGTCCACGCGTGCGCCGGCCGGCGATGGAGCGCGTTCAGCGCCGCGCCCACGATGCGGTCGCCGACGCCGGCGAGCCAGCCGGTGCGGCCCTCGCCGTGCTCGTTCATGTACAGGCGCAGCACCTCGATGAAGAGGACCTCGGAGAGCTTGGCCAGCACGCCGGCCCCGCCCGGTCGCGGCGAGCGAGCCTCGGCCAGGGCATAGCGCACCGACGCCTCGAGCCAGATGCCGGCGTTCGAGCCGCGCACGTTGACGCGCACCAGCGGCGGCAGGCCGGCCAGCAGCATCTTGGCGAGGCGCGCGTCGCAGGCGAGATAGCCGCAGACGAGCCGCGTCGTCGCGCCGCCGCCGCCGTACGCGATCTGGCGTGGCCGGCGCGCGAACATCTCGCTGAGGCGCCCGCCCGACGCCGGAGCCAGGCCGGGCTGCGACGTCATGCGGTGGGCGTGGCCTTGCGGGAACAGGATGGCATCTCCCGCGATCAGGCGCACCGGAGCGTCGTCGCCGATCTCGACGAAGCACTCGCCTTCGGTGATGAGGTGGAAGATGACGATGCGCTCGGCGGTCGGCTCGAGGACCGCGGCGGCGGCATCCGCATTCGGCGATTGATAGCACCAGGGGGCGGTGAAGCGGCCTTGCAGGAACATCGCGCCGACCAGGCGGACGACGCGCAACGTCTCGGACAGGGCGTCCATCGCGATCAGCCCGCGTCGACGTCGATGCGCAGCGCGAGCGGCGTGGCGTGCTCGACCGCGTTCGGGATCGGCGAGCAGCGGCAGCCGGCCTCGACCAGCGCGCGCAGGCGCTCGGGGGCGACGCCGGGCGCGGCGATCCGCACCGACATCGTCACCTCGCTCGGGCCCGCGCCCACCGGCTCGCCGCGCTCGTCGGCCATGCCGAGCAGGCCGCGCGTGTCGGTGCGGCTGGCGACGCGCACCTCGAGGGCAGCGAGATCGATGCCTTGCGCCGCTGCGCTCATCGCGATCGACGTCGTCGCGCACGAGGCGACGCCGGCGCGGAAGAGCCAGCCCGGCGAGACGAGGTCGCCGGTGCCGCCGAGCTCGGTCGGCATGTCGGTCGGCACGGTAGTCCCGTTCGCGTGGCGGGCGACCACGCGGGTCGCCCCTTGCCATGCGGCCGTCGCCGGCGCGTCGTCGTGGATCCCCGTCTCGGGCCGGCGCAGGAGGACCGAGTGCACCCGTTCCATCGCCGCCGCCACCTGCCGTGTCGTCATCGCGCTTCTCCGCGTCGTGTCGCCGTCGCGGCCATTCTGGCCCCCTAGCGGACGAGGCGCGAGCGACCGGCCGGAAAGCAACGCCGGGCCGGACGATCGGTCAGCATTCCCGGACGCTCCGACACGCCGAGCCAGAATCGGGCCGGGCGCGGACGATCGAGCAAGCGAGTGCGACGACCGAGCAAGACACGCGGCGCCTGCGTGCGCTGCAATGGCCGCTCCTCTTCTTCCGGACGCGACACTCATGAACGCACCGACCGACCTCACCGCCGTCAAGACCCGCCAGCGCGCCGCCTGGGCGAGCGGCGACTACGCCGTCATCGGCACGACCTTGCAGATCGTCGGCGAGTCGCTCGCCGAGGCGTGCGACCTGCGCACCGACGAGCGCGTCCTCGACGTCGCCGCCGGCAACGGCAACGCGACGCTCGCCGCGGCGCGGCGCGGTTGCCGGGTCACCTCGACCGACTACGTCGGCGCGCTGCTCGAGCGCGCTGCCGAGCGCGCCGCCGCTGAGCGCCTGCAGGTCAGCTTCCAGGAGGCCGACGCCGAAGCGCTGCCGTTCGACGACGCCAGCTTCGACGCCATCGTCTCGACGTTCGGCGTCATGTTCGCCCCCGACCATGCGAAATCGGCGGCGGAGCTGCTGCGCGTCTGTCGCCCGGGCGGGCGGATCGGCCTCGCCAACTGGACGCCCGACGGGTTCATCGGCCAGCTCTTCAAGACCCTCGGCAAGCACGTGCCGCCCCCCGCCGGCGTGCAGTCGCCGGCGCTGTGGGGATCGGAAGCGCATCTGCGAACGCTCTTCGGCGACGGCGCGAGCCTGGCGATCACGAAGAAGATCTTCAACTTCCGCTACCGCTCGGCCGACCACTTCATCGACGTCTTCCGCACCTGGTACGGGCCGGTGCACAAGGCATTCGCGTCGCTGCCGGCGGAGCAGGGCGCGGCGCTCGAGCGCGACATCGCCGCGCTGCTCGAGGGGCTCAATCGCGCCGGCTCCGGATCGCTCGTCGTCCCGAGCGAGTACCTGGAGGTCGTCGCGACCCGGAACTGACATGGAAGCGCGCGTGCAGCGACGCGTTCAGCGCTACGGCTGGGACCTCGCCGCGCACGACTACGAGCGCCTCTGGCAGGCGCAGCTCGGCCCGGCGCAGGCCGACATGCTGGCGCGCGTCGGGCTGCGCGCGGGCGAGCGCGTCGTCGACGTCGCCTGTGGCACCGGACTGGTCTCGTTCGCCGCAGCCGACGTCGTCGGCGCCGCCGGCGGCGTGCTCGGCGTCGACATCTCCGGCGCGATGGTTGACGCGGCGCAACGCCGTGCCGAAGCGCTCGGCGTCGGCCACGCATCCTTCGCGCGAATGGACGCCGAGTCGCTCGACCTCGGCGACGCCGCCTTCGACGTCGCCCTCTGCGGCCTCGGCCTGATGTACCTGCCCGATCCGGCGCGCGCGGTCGGCGAGATGTGCCGCGTCGTTCGTCCGGGCGGTCGCGTCGGCATCGCGGTCTGGGGCGAGCGAAGTCGCTGCGGCTGGTCGGCGGTGTTTCCAATCGTCGATGTCGAGGTGGCGAGCGACGTCTGCCCGCTGTTCTTCGGCCTCGGCACGGGCGATGCGCTGGCGCGCGTCTGCGGCGGCGCCGGCCTCGCGCAGGTCGAGCTGCGCCGCATCGCGACGACGCTCGTCTACGACGATGGCGACGAGGCGTGCGATGCCGCGTTCGTCGGTGGCCCGGTCGCGCTTGCGTGGTCGCGCTTCGATGCGGCGACTCGCGAGCGCGTGCGCGCGAGCTACCGGGATGCCATCTCGCCGTGGCGCCAGGCCGACGGCGGCTACCGCATCCCGGGCGAGTTTGTGGTCGTCGTCGCCCGTCGCGACTGATCGTTCGACAGGCGCGATCGCCGTCGGGACCGACCTATGGCGATGGCGGGCAATCGGCCGCCGTTCCCTTCGCGAAGCGCCACTCGATGGCAGCCGGCGTGTCCTTGATCGTCCCTTCGATTCGCGCGAGCAGCTCGTCGCCTTCGCGCCAGTAGGCGATTCGCGCCGGGAAGCCGTGCTCGGGATTGGCGAACACGGCGCGCCGGGCGCCCGCCTCGACCATGCGAAACGGGACCGCGGTGCGACCCATCGGCGCAGCCCAGTAGGTCCAGGTCTCTTCGCTCGCGGCGATGCGCAGGCTCTCGTAGCTCGCCTTGCCCCTCGACGAGGTCAGGTTGGCGCCGATCAGCAGGCCGCCGCGCGGACCGAGCCAGCGCTCCTCGACGATCTCGCCGTCCTGGCAGCGGCGCCAGTCGCCGCTCAGCCACGAGAGGTCGGGCAACGTGGCCGCGCGCGCGGCGCCCGGCCACACGAGCATTGACAGCACCATCACCAACAGCATCCGCATCGGGCCCTCCCTCGACTGCGACGAGGATAGTGAGCGCCGCGGGGCGGCGCTTGTAGGTTTGCGACAGCCGCTCAGGCGGCGCTGTCGGCCAGTCTCGTCGCCAAGCCCGGGCCGCGCGCTGCCCAGCGCGACGGCGCGGTGCCGAGCAGGCGGCGGAAGTCGCGCGCCATCTGCGGATGAGCGAAGAAGCCCCGCCGACTGCGCGCGCTCGGACCACGTCGACCACGGCGCGTCGCGCAGCGCATCGAAGACGCGACGCAGCCTGACGACGACGCCGAGCGTTCGCGGTGCAATGCCGACCACTTCGGCGAAGCGTCGCTGCAGCCGCCGCTCGCCGACGCCGGCGAGCACGGCGAGCTCGGCGAGCTCGGCGATCGAGACGCGGCCCTCGCTCGTCAGGATGCGATCGACGCACGTCTCGACCGCGTCGTCGCGCCACGTCGGTCGCGCGCCGATGCGAGCGGCGACGCAGCCGCTCAGCACCGCGATCCGCTCCGCCGCGCTCGTGGCTCGCCCAGGCGGGCGCCGAGCGCGCTCGCCTCGGCCGCGCCGGCCAGCGCCGCGAAATCGATGCGAAGGTCGGTGCACGACGACAGTGCCGCGCCGACGAAGGCCCACGCGCCGGCGGGCTTGAAGCGCACGCCGAGCACGCTGACCGGGCCGCGAGAGCGCAGCACTAGCGGCCGCGTCAGCTGGCCGGCGAAGACGATCGGCGCCTGCGCGTGCCAGGCGCCGTCGCCGCCGCGTTCCTCGTACGGGCGGCCGAGGTGGGCGATCAGCTCGCAGCGGCCGTCGGGAGGAACGGCCTGCTCGACGCCGTCCTCGTCGCCTTCGAAGATCCAGGTGCAGTGCATGTGCGCGGCGAGCGCCGGATCGGGATCGTGCTCCTCGTAGAGCGGCGTCATATCGCGCGTCTCGACGGTCAGCGCGCGAGCGCGTCGTCGAGAACCTCGACCCAGTGCCGCACCGGCGTCGACGTTCCGCTCTGGAGATGCTGGATGCAGCCGATGTTTGCCGAGACGATCGTTGTCGGCGCCAGCTCGTCGAGGTTGGCGAGCTTGCGGTCGCGCAGCGCGTTGGCAAGCTCGGGATGGAAGATCGAGTACGTCCCGGCCGAGCCGCAGCAGAGGTGCGCTTCGTTCGTCGCGATCTGGACCTCGAAGCCGAGCGCGTTCATCGCTGCTTCGACGCCGCCGCGCAAGCGCTGGCCGTGTTGCAACGTACAGGGCGGGTGGAACGCGAGGCGGGCGTCGTTCGGCGTGACCTTCGTCTCCAGTGCCGGAACCAGATCCGGCAGCAGCTCGGAGAGATCGCGGGTGAGGTCGGCGATGCGGCTCGCCTTCTGCGCGTAGTCGGGGTCGTGGGCGAGCGAGTGGCCGTACTCCTTGACGGTGACGCCGCAGCCCGACGCATTCATCACGATCGCCTCGACCGCGCCGCTCTGCACCATCGGCCACCAAGCGTCGATGTTGCGCCGCATGTGATCGAGCGCGCCGTCGCGGTCGCTCAGGTGCAGGCGGATCGCGCCGCAGCAGCCGGCGTCGTCGGCGACGAGCGTCTGGATTCCGGCGGCATCGAGGACGCGCGCCGTCGCGCTGTTGATGTTGGGCATCATCGCCGGCTGCACGCAGCCGAGAAGGAGCAGCACCTTGCGCGGGTGCTCGCGCGTCGGCCAGCGCTGCGCACCGGTCGGCGCCGGCACCTTGGCTTTGAGCGCGGCCGGCAAGGCGCCGCGCACCGCCTGGCCGATCTTCATCGCCGGTCCGAACGCCGACGAGGTCAGGCCTTCCTTCAGCGTCCAGCGCAGCGCGCGCTCGCTGGCCGGGCGCGGCACGCGCTCGTCGACGATGCGCCGGCCGATCTCGACCAAATTGCCGTACTGCACGCCCGACGGGCACGTCGTCTCGCAGTTGCGGCAGGTCAGGCAGCGGTCGAGATGAAGCTGCGTCGCCCGCGTCGGTTCGTGTCCCTCGAGCACCTGCTTGATGAGATAGATGCGGCCGCGCGGGCCGTCGAGCTCGTCGCCGAGGAGCTGGTACGTCGGGCACGTCGCGGTGCAGAAGCCGCAGTGCACGCACTTGCGCAGGATCGCCTCGGCCTCGGCGCCGTCGGCGCTGCCGGCGAATTCGGGAGCGATGTCGGTCTGCATGTCAGGCGTGCCCGCCGGCGCGAAGCGCCTGACGCCGCGCTGGCGCGGGCAGCGAACGAAGAGAGCGAGCGAGCGTCATCGTGCGATCGATTGTCGTCACAGGCCTGGATAGAGCCGGCCCGGATTAAGAATGCCCTTCGGATCGAACGAGCGCTTAAGGCGCTCGTGAATCGCCCGCAGGGGCGGCGTCAGCGGCGCGAACACGCCGGCCGACTTGTCGTTCGTGCGAAACGCGGTCGCGTGGCCGCCGACCGCCGCGGCCGCGTCGCGCACCTGCACCGCCGGCAGGGCGGACGCGAGCCAGCGCTGGGCGCCGTGCCACTCGATCAGCTCGTCGCCGGCGAGGCCGAGCAGCGGCGCGGTCTGCGGCAGCGACAGCCGCCACAACGTCGCGTCCTGGTGCGCGATGGCGTCGGCGGCGGCGACGAAGAACGGGTCGGTGTGGTCGCGCAGGCTGTCCCAGAACGGCGTCGCCGCGGCGGGCGGGATCGTTTCGCCCCCGAGCGTGCGCGCACCTTCCGCCACCGCCGCGCTCGCCCCGCGCAGGCGGACGATCAGGCTGCCGTTCCACCACGCGCTGGCATCGAGCGGCAGCGGCCGCGCGCCCCAGCCGTGCAACAGCGCGAGCGCCTCCGCCGGCTTGCAGTCGAAGCGCAGGGTCGTCTCGGCCTGCGCGCGCGCCAGCACCTTGAGCGAGACCTCGACGATGACGCCGAGGATGCCGAGCGATCCTGCGATCAGGCGCGAGACGTCGTAGCCGGCGACGTTCTTGATGACGCGGCCGCCGAAGTGCATCAGCTCGCCGGTGCCGCTGATCATCGTGACGCCGAGCAGGTGGTCGCGCAGCGAGCCCGCCGCCGCGCGCGACGGCCCCGAGAGACCGGCGGCGACCATGCCGCCGACGGTCGATCCCGGGCCGAAGCGCGGCGGCTCGAAGGGCAGGCACTGCCCCTTCGCGGCGAGCGTGGTCTCGAGCTCGACCAGCGCCATGCCTGCGGGCGCCGTGACGACGAGCTCGGTGGGCTCGTGGTCGGCGGCGCCGACGAGCGTGCGCACGTCGAGCACGTCGCCGCTCGGCGCTTCGCCGTAGAAATCCTTCGTGCCGCCGCCGCGCATCCGCAGCGGCCGGCCCGACGCGTTGGCGTCGCGCACGCGCTCGACGATCGCCGCGACGGCCGGATTCACGACCGAGGTCCCGTTCGTCGAGTCACGCAGGCGTTTCCATCGCGCTGACAGGCGCGAGCCTCAGAAGCGCGGCAGCTCGGGAAACGCGAGCAGGCCGCGCTTGACGTGCATGCGGCCGTATTCGGCGCAGCGCGACAGCGACGGGATCACCTTGCCGGGGTTGAGCTTGCCGCCCGGATCGAAGGCGCGCTTGACGCCTTCCATCTGCGCCCGCTCGGCGGGCGAGAACTGGACGCACATCGACGACAGCTTCTCGACGCCGACGCCGTGCTCGCCGGTGACCGTGCCGCCCATCGCCACGCTCAGCTCGAGGATCTCGGCGCCGAACGCTTCCGCGCGATGCAGCTGCGCGGCGTCGTTGGCGTCGAACAGGATCAGCGGGTGCAGGTTGCCGTCGCCGGCGTGGAAGACGTTGACGCAGCGCAGCGCGTGCTTCGTTTCCATCGCGGCGATCGCGATCAGCATGTCGGCGAGGCACTTCCTCGGAATCGTCGAGTCCATGCACATGTAGTCGGGGCTGATCCGGCCGCTCGCCGGGAAGGCGTTCTTCCTGCCGCTCCAGAAGCGCAGGCGCTGCGCTTCGTTCTCGCTGGCATCGATCCGCGTCGCGCCGCAGCCGCGCAGCACCTCGGCCATGCGGCCGATCTCTTCCTCGACCGCGCTTGCGCTGCCGTCGCTCTCGCAGAGCAGGATCGCGGCGGCGTCGAGGTCGTAGCCGGCGTGGACGAAGCCCTCGACGGCGGCCGTCATCGGCTTGTCCATCATCTCGAGACCCGCCGGAACGATGCCGGCGGCGATGATCGCCGCGACCGCATCGCCGGCATGGCGAACGTCGGCGAAGCTCGCCATGATGCAGCGCGCCGTCTCGGCGATCGGCAGCAGCTTGACCGTCACCTCGAAGATCACGGCGAGCATGCCTTCGCTGCCGATCACCGCGGCAAGCAGGTCGAGGCCGGGCGCGTCGAGCGCGTCGCTGCCGAACTCGACCGCCTCACCGGCGGCAGTGAAGCCGCGCACCTTGAGGACGTTGTGCAGCGTCAAACCGTACTTGAGGCAATGCACGCCGCCCGAGTTCTCAGCGACGTTGCCGCCGATCGTGCACGCGATCTGGCTGCTCGGATCGGGCGCGTAGAACAGGCCGTGCGGCTTCGCGGCTTCGCTGATGGCGAGGTTGCGTACGCCGCTCTGCACCGTCGCCGTCCGCGCCGCGCGGTCGATCGCGACGATGCGATTGAACTTCGCGAGGCTGAGGGTGACGCCGAGCGGATCGGGCAGTGCGCCTCCCGAGAGTCCGGTCCCGGCGCCGCGCGCGACCACGGGCACCTCGAGGCGATGGCAGATCGCGAGCACGTCGGCGACCTGCCGCTCGGTCGCGGGCAGGACGACGACGAGCGGCTGCTCGCGGTACGCGGTGAGGCCGTCGCATTCATAGGGAACGGTGTCCTCGCGGCGCCAGAGGAGCGCGTGCGCCGGCACGGCGCGGCCGAGGGCGGCGACGACCTCGGACTGGCGCCGGCCGCGGTCGACGGCGGGGCGCAGGGTCGTTTCGGGCTGCGGCGCGTTCATGGCGCAGCGCTGCGGCAGGCCGTCGTTGCGTTCATGCGTACACGGCTCGATCCGCCTGCGCGCCGTTCATGCTCGCACGCCTCGATCCGCTCTCGGTTCGCTCGTACTCGCACGCCTCGATCACGCCGCCGGGCGGTCGTGCGCAGCGATCACGACGCCGCCGGATCGGCGCGGCGCCGCTTCGCCGCCGATCGCTTCGCGGGTGCCTTCGCCGCCGCGCCATCGCCCGCCTTCTTCGCCGCGCCATCGCCCGTCTTCGCGCCGACGCTCCCGGCGGCGCCGGCGACGGCGCGGGCGGGCGCGCCGGCGACCTTCTTCATCGTCTCGGCGGCGACGTCGAAAGACTGCTTCATCATGCCGCCGGCGAGCGACTTGGCCGCGTCGGCGGCGCTGTCCTTCATCGCGTTGGTCGCCAGCTCGGCGAACTGGTTCGTGAGCGCGCCCCACCACTGCATCGGATCGACCGCCGCGGCGGGCTTCGCGTCAGGGCCGGCGCTCTTGCCGGAATCGGCGCCTGCCGGCTTGGCGGCAGCGCCGGTGCTCTTCCTCGGCGGCGATGGCGCTGGCGTCGCTGCGGCGGGCGCCGACGCGGGCTTGATCCTGAGCGACTCGCCGAGCTCGCCCATCTGCACGTTCATCGACTTCAGCGTCGACAGCGTCATCCGCTGGACCTCGAGCGCCTGGATCGTCGTCGCCAGCATGCGAACGTTCTGCTCGAGCCAGTACTGGACCGTCCGCAGCTCGCCGATCCGCTTCTCAAGCTCGGCCGGATCGAGCGTTGGCGCCACCCACTGGCCGATTCCGGGCAGCGTCGCCCCCGCGCTCTTGACCAGGTTCTGCAGGAAATCGAAACCGGGAACGAGTTTTCCGAAGCCGCTGGCGTCGCTCATCGTGGTCCTCCAAGTTCGCGCCGATTGTCGCCCGAGCCGCAGGGGGCGAGCGCCGCGCCCGCTAGCGGCCGAAGCGGATCTGCTCGACCGCGTAGCCGCGCTGGCGCAGCAGCGAAGGAAGGCCGCCGGGGCCGATCATGTGCAGGCTGCCGACGGCGGCGAACACCGATCTGCCGCCGCCGTGCAGCTCGTCGAAGGCTTGCGCGAGGAGCGGGTTGCGATCGCCGACGAGGCGTTTCTCGGCAGCGCGCTCGGCGGCGCTGCCGAGGCAATCGCACCAGCGCTCGTAGCCTTCGAGCTCGGCCAGGTCGCCGTCGGTCCAGGCGCGCGCCAGCCGCGCCAGCGTCGGTCCCGCGCGGCCGGCGTCGAGCTCGTCGAGGCTGGCGGTGACGAATTCGAGCATCGCCGCGCGGGTCGGCATCCGCAGTGCCTTGATCTGCGCTTCCGGCGTTTCGAGCGAGGCGCTTGCCTTGCCGAGATCGCGGGCGATCAGCGCGAGGACGAGATCGATCCCGTACGACGGATCGAGCCCTTCGCGGCGCGCCGCCAGGATCGCCAGCGACGCGACCTGGAACTCCGGCGCGAACCCGCGCCACGGCGCACCCGCGACGCACTCCGCCGCCATGCGCCGCTCGATCCGCGCGTCGAGGGCGGCGGGCAGGCGTTCGTCGGGCCGCGCCGTCGCGGCCTGCGCGAGCCGGGCCCGGACGTCGGCGTCGAGGAGGTCGAGCTCGAGGGCGAGGACATCGCTCGACTCGAGCGCGGCGAGGATGCGCGGGCCGGGGAACATCCATTCCTGCCTCGCGGCGTGGATCGTTCCGTAGAGATAGGAGGTGCGTCCGCCCTTGGTGACGCGCCAGAGGAAGCCGTGGTCCTCGGCCTGGCTCATGCCGACGCGGAAGCGGTCGGCGTCGAGCGGGACCGCGGCGGGCGGGCACGCGGGCGTCGTGGCCGCGCTTTGCGCGGCGCTGCCGGGCGGGATCAGCGACGCGATGGCCGCGGCGACGAGCGCGGCGATGCGAGTGCGGAGACGCGCGCGGCGAGTCGCGGCGGCGCACGTCGTGAGGGCAGGGGCGGTGCGCATCGCGAGGGCAGGGGCGGCCCACGTCGTGAGGACAGCGAGGACGCGCATCGCGAGGGCAGCGACTTCGCGCGCCAACGTGCCCGAGTTCACGATGCCGCTCCCGAACCGGCGCCGAGATCGATCCGCAACGCGCCGTCGCGCTGCTGCCAGTGCAGGCGGCCGAGGACGTCCATGCCGAGCAGCGGCGCGTCGAGGTTGGGCAGCGCCACCATGCGCAAGCGGTCGGCGCGAACGCCGCCCTCGAGGACGAGATCGGCGCGGACGACACGTCCGGTGACCCAGCCGCCCGCGGTGCTCGAGCGAACCGTCTCCTCGCCGCGCAGGCCCAGCCGCTCGGCCAGCGCCGACGGAATCGCGACGCCGCTGGCGCCGGTGTCGACGAGGAAATCGACGCTGGCGCCGTTCAGCGTTCCCGGCCAGTGATAGTGGCCGTCTTCGCCGCGCCGGATCTCGACGACTCCGCTGGCGGTCGTGAAGGTCGCCTTCAGCGCTTCGTGACGGCGCCACTGGTCGCCGACGAAGACGATCGCGCCGAGGACGAGCCAGACGATGGCGAACTTCAGTGTTCGCGGCAGGTCCTCGTTCACCGGATCGGCCCCGGCTCTCGTGCGCCGACGGCGCCTGCGCCGCGGCGGGCTGCGGCGGCAGCCGCGGCAGGGACGGCCCGACGACTCATCGCCGGGCCGCGGCGGCGGCGACCTTCTGCTCGATCGCGCCGAAGATCGACGCGCCGGCACCGTCCTTCATGTCGATCCGGATCGTGTCGCCGAAGCGCATGAACGGCGTCTTCGGCGCGCCGCCCTCGATCGTCTCGATCGCCCGCTTCTCGGCGATGCACGAGTAGCCGCGCGTCCAGTCCTTGTTGCTGACCGTGCCGCTGCCGATGATCGACCCGGCGCGCGCGTTGCGCGTCTTGCACAGGTGCGCGATGAGCTGGCCGAAGTGGAACGTCATCTCCTCGCCGGCGTTGCAGAGGCCCGCGCGCTCCCCGTTCCAGGTGCTTTCGAGATCGAGGTGGAGGCGGCCGCCCTGCCACGCGCCGCCGAGCTCGTCGGGCGTGACGGCGACCGGGCTGAACGCAGTCGCCGGCTTGCTCTGGAAGAAGCCGAAGCCTTTCGCGAGCTCGGCCGGGATGAGGTTGCGCAGGCTGACGTCGTTGGCGAGCATCACCAGACGGATGGCATCGATGGCGGCGTCGGCGCCGACGCCCATCGCGACGTCGCCGGTCACGACCGCCACCTCGGCCTCGAAGTCGATTCCCCAGTCTTCGCTGGCCGCGACGATGTCGTCGCACGGGCCGAGGAAGTCGTCGCTGCCGCCCTGGTACATCAGCGGGTCGGTCCAGAAGCTGGCGGGGATCTCCGCGTTGCGGGCGCGCCGGACCAGCTCGACGTGGTTGACGAACGCGGAACCGTCGGCCCATTGATAGGCGCGCGGCAGCGGCGCCATGCAGCGCGCCGGCTCGAACGCGAACGCATTGCGGGCCCGGCCGGCGTTCAGCGTCGCGGCCAGGTCCTCGAGCTGCGGCGAGAGGAAGTTCCAGTCGTCGAGCACCTGCTGCATTCGCGTCGCGATCGCGCTGGCATAGTGGGCGCTGGCGAGGTCGCGCGAGACGACGACGAGCTGGCCGTCGCGTGAGCCGTCCTTGTAGGTGGCGAGCTTCATCGTGGCTGTTGGGGGCGAGGTCTCGTCCGTGGCTGTCGAGGACCGATTGTCGATGCTGAACCGGACCGATGCACAACCTCCCGATCGCTCTTCGGCCGCCCTGGCGCGACGACCTGCGGGCGGCAGGCGCCGGCGCGCCCTGGTGACCTGCGCCGCCCTGGCGCTCGTCATTCACGCGACCTTTCTCGATCGCTTCGGCATCTCCGTCCCCGGCAGCGCGGAGTCGAGCGTCGCGCCGATGTCGCTGCGGACGATGACGGCCGAGGAGGGCGACACCAATGCGGGCGAGCCGCCGGCGCCGCCGTCGCGGGTCGAGCCGCCGCCGACGGTGTCACCGCCGATGCCCCCGGCTCGCCCGCGATTGCCGCGCCGAGCGCGCGAGCCGGTCGCGGCCGCCAGCTCGATCTCCAAGATGCTCGAAGAAGCCAGCGCTGACACTTCGGCAACACCACCGACGTCGGCGGATCCGGCATCAGGTGCGGTGGCAAGCCCCGCCGCGACCGTGCGCGCCGACGCAGACTTGCCACCCGCTCCGGCCGCGCCGACCGAATCGGCGAGCCCGCCTGGCGAGCCGCCGGTCGCCGGCAGCGCGCCCGCAGGCGCCGCTCCGGCAGGAAGCCGGCCGCCCCTCGTCGCCGCGGGCGAACAGCCGCCGCCGCTCTACCGGACGCAGCTGCCGCCGCCGGCGACCCTGCACTACGAGGTCAGGCGCGGCGTCCTGCGCGGCGACGGGGAGATCCGCTGGCAGCCGGCCGGCGACGGCTATCGGATCGTCCTCGAGGCCAGGGTCGCCGGGCTGACGCTCCTCACCCAGAGCAGCGAAGGCGGCCTCGACGGCAACGGCCTGGCGCCGGTCCGCTTCCTCGACCAGCGCGCGCGCCGGTCGGCGCAGGCGGCGAACTTCCGTCGCGACGCCGGCACGATCACCTTCTCCGGGTCGGGAATCGAGTGGCCGCTCCTCGCCGGCAGCCAGGACCGGCTCAGCTGGATGGTCCAGCTCGCCGCCATCGCCGCCGCCGAGCCGCAGCTGCTCGCCGAAGGCGGCCGCATCACGATGGTCGTCGTCGGCGCGCGCGGCGATGCCGGCATCTGGACGCTGCGCTACGGCGGCCACGAGAGCGTCAAGACCGCTGCCGGCCCGGTCGCGGCGATCAAGCTCGTCCGCGAAGGACGATCGGCGTACGACACCAACGCCGAGATCTGGCTCGATCCGGAGCGCTCCTACCTGCCGGTCCATGCGACGCTGCGCAACAGCTCGGGAGCGGTCGAGTACGAGCTGCTGCTCGAGCGGATCGAGCCGGCGCCCTGACCGTCGAGCCGGCCGAACGGCCAGGGCGGGCGACGCCGGGACAGCGCTCCGCGCGGCGTCGAGAAGCCGGCGGCTTGCAATCGGCGCCGGGGGCCGCAGGTGGGGCGAAGGAGAGATTCGCCATGCATATGCTCTACAACTCGGACAACTTCACGGTCGTCGCCTTCGACATCCCGGCCGCGCCGGTCGCGCCGGGCGCCGACTCGCCCGAGGCCGCCGCCCGAGGCGGCTTCGAGATCGTCGACAAGATGGCGCAGAAGGACATCTTCATCGAAGGCGTCATGGCCGAGCGGTTCCAGGCCGGCGTCGAAGAGCTGATGTATTCGAAGCCCAGCGAGGAGGACATCGACGAATACATCGGCCGGTTCGCCTCGCTGATGCCGCAGCCGCTCGTCCTGCACTGACCGGCCGCGGGGGCGGCGCCGGCCTAGCCCGGCCGTGCCGGCCCGCACCTCAAGTTCGCGCCGTCCCCGTCGATATGGGGTAAGGCCGTCGGACCGCGATCCGCTGGCGCGCGTTCACGGGCGAGAGGTGCATGACGGCCGATCTGGCGATCAACACGGGGGCGGAGTCGGCGATGCCGGCGGTGCTGATGCTCCTGCTCGGGCTGGCGGTGAGCACGCTCTCGGCGTACGTCGCGCTGGACCTGGCGCGCCGCGTCCGCGTCCTGCGCACGCGCGCGGGTGCGCTCTGGCTGGTCGGTGCCGCATCGGCGCTGGCGATCGGCATCTGGTCGAGCCAGGTGATCGGCATCGCGACCGAGCCGCCGCCGTTCGCCTTCGGCTATCACGGCCTCGGAACGACCCTGGTCTGGGCCGCGGCGTTCGTCGCCAGCCTGGCCGGGCTGGGCGCGCTCAGCGGCCGGGTCGCGACGCCGGGACGCGTCGGCTTCGGCGCGGTCGCGCTCGGCATCGGCGCTGTCGGCACGCACGCGCTCGCGCTCGAGCCGATCGGCCTGACGCCGGGAGTCGAGTGGCATGTCCTGCCCCTGGTAGCGGCGTTCACGGGCGCGGCGGGCGGCTGCATGGTCGCCCTCGGCGCCTTCTTCCGCGGCGGCGACCGCACCCGGCCGGCGACGCTCGGCTGGCAGGCGACCGCGGCGCTCGTCTTCGGCGTCAGCCTGGTCGCGAGCCAGCAGCTCGTCCTCGGCGCTGCCGGGCTCGCCGAGCAGACCGGATCGGCCCACGCCGAAGGGCTGACGTCGGCGACGCTCGTCCTGCTCGCGTCGGTCGGCTCGGCGGCGCTGCTCGCCGTCGGCCTGCTGTTCTCGATCGTCGAGGCGCGCCTGCGCCGCTCGCTTCGCCGCGCCGAGACCGAGCTCGAGCAGCGCAGCTTCCGCGACGGCCTGACCGGCCTGCCGAACCGGCTGATGTTCGACGGCATGCTCGCCCAGGCGGTGCAGCACGCCGACGCCGCCAAGCAGCGGCTCGCCGTCCTCTTCATCGACCTCGACGGCTTCAAGCCGGTCAACGAATCGCTCGGCCACGCCACCGGCGACCTCGTCCTGCGCGAGGTCGCGGCGCGACTGAAGCGATTCGCGCGCCCCGAGGACCGCGTCGCCCACCTCGGCGGCGACGAGTACCTGATGCTGATCGGCGCCGACCCGAGCGCCGAGGACGCGGCGATCTTCGCCGAGCGGCTGCAGGCGTCGATCGGCGAGCCCTGCCGCATGAACGGCCGCGAGGCGACCGTGACGAGCTCGATCGGCATCGTCCTCTATCCCGAGCAGGGACCGATCGCGGCGCTGATCGCCAACGCCGAGGCGGCGATGCGATCGGCCAAGAGCGGCGGCGGCGCCGGCTACGCCTTCTTCGAGCAGCGAATGACCAGCGGCGCGCGCGACCAGCTCGAGCTCCTGCGCGACCTGCGCCGGGCCCTGAGCGACGGCCAGCTCCACCTCGTCTACCAGCCGAAGATCCATGCGCCGAGCGGAGAGATCACGGGGGCGGAGGCGCTGATGCGCTGGGAGCACCCGACCCGCGGCAAGGTCGGGCCCGACCAGTTCATCCCGATCGCCGAGCGCTTCGGCCTGATCGGCGCGATGGGCAGCTGGCTGATCGAGGAGGCGTGCCGCCAGGCCGGCGCATGGCGCGACGAAGGCCTGCAGATGCGGGTCGCGATCAATCTTTCGGCGCACCAGCTGCGCCACCCCGACCTCGCCGACCGCATCGACATGGCGCTGCGCCGCCACGACATCAAGCCGCAGCTTCTCACCTGCGAGATCACCGAGTCGGTGGCGATGGACGACGCGTCGAACGCGATCCGCATGGTCGAGCGGCTCAAGCAGATCGGCGTCAACATCTCGATCGACGACTTCGGCACGGGCTACTCGAGCCTGTCGTACCTGCGCAAGCTGCGCGCCGGCGAGCTCAAGATCGACAAGAGTTTTGTCCTCGACCTCGAGACCAGCGCCGACGCGCGCGCGGTCGTCGACGGCATCGTCAAGCTGGCGCACGCGATCGGCCTGAAGGTCGTCGCCGAAGGCGTCGAGACCGAGGCGCAGCACCAGATCCTGCGCTCGTTCGGTTGCCACGAGCTGCAGGGCTTCCTGTTCGCGCGGCCGATGTCGGCGCGGGCGCTGTCGAGCTGGGCGATGCAGGACATCGGCCCGCGCGCGATGGATTTCCGCGACTCGCTCTATCGTGTGACGGCGGCCGGCGCGCTGCACTAAATCGATCTCGCCCGCGGCTCATTGCGGGCGGCGTTGTCAGGCCAAAGGGTGGGCACGGATCTGCTCGACTGCCGCAGAATGCGGCCGAGATCCCGCTCCGAATAGCCATGAATGCCGACGCGCGACCGAATGTCTCTCTGTCGAGACTGCTTCCCTACGTCGTACTCCTGATCCTCGGCCTTCTGATCTTCGCCCTCAGCTTCGCCGCGGATCGCTTCGCGCTCGAGCGGAGCGCCCTGAGTGGCGGCGTCGGAGCATCACCCGGAGTCGATGCCATCTTCGTGAAGCAAGGAGCGTGGTGGCAGCTCCTGCTCGGTGCGATGTCGACGGCGATGATCACCGTCAGCTTGTTCGAGCTGGTCAAGACGCTCCTCCAATACCTGATCTGGATGAGCAGCAGGCGCCGCCGCCTGAACTCGTTCTTCGGGGAAGGCGCGGTGGAGAACTCGGCGGCAGCCGAAGTCGTCGTTCAATCCGATCAGCTGTCTGTCGTACTCAAAGGCCTGCTGGACTCCGATCCAATCCTCGAGAAGATTCCCTCGAATCGCCTGTACAAGGCGCGAAGCTGGATGAACCAGTTCGACGCGGAAGGGGGACGGCAGATCATCAAACTGTTCCGCGACGAAGGACTTGCCCCGCCGACCTTGACTTCGGTCGAACGCGATCGCAAGTCGAAGCCCGCGTTGATCCCGTTCAAGATCTTGCTGGGCCTTGGATTCACCGAGCAGGCGCACGCGCTGGTCAAGGGAAATTTCAAGAACTGGCTAAGAATCGTCGTCACCGAAAAGGGCGACGCGATCTCGGTCAGGAAGAGTCTTCTGCCTGGCGATTGGGAGTCGCGCCTGGAATCGGACGGCAGCGCACCGGCAGAGTTTGTCACCCTGTGGCCGCGGCAATGGAACCTGTCGGCCTGGCTTGCCGAGTCCGAGCAGGTCCGGGACTACGCCGTCATTCTTCGACACAGCGGCGAGGTCGGTGGGGGTGCGGAGCCATGCGTGTACTTCTGGCTCGCTGGATTCACCGAGCGCGGCACAGCCGCAGCGGGCCGCTATCTCGCCGAAAACTGGGAAGCGTTGCACAACCGCTTCGTGCGCAAATCGATCATCAGGAGCTTCCTGCGTCTGTTCGGAGCACCGCTGCGTTTCTATGGCGACGGAGATTTCATGGTCATGATTGAAGGGCCTTCGCACGACAAGTCCACTTTCGAACGCTGGAGCGAAATCCACGGGTTCGAAATCACACCGTTGAAACTAGTCGACAAGAAAGTGGACACGGTCTGGGCCGACCGCGCCGCAGCCGGTCATTAGTGCTGCCCCTGTTAGGAGCCATTGAGCAGTGCGCGGTCCCACAAGCGTGCGGCGCCGCGGACGCCGGAGGAGTCGCCGTGAACATTCTTGACGATAGGCGTCGAAAAAGTGTCTGAAAACACCTGCTCCGCGAGCATCGGCGGAACGCTCGCGTAGATGTCGTCGATGTTCGACAGACCGCCACCCAATACGACGATGTCCGGGTCCACGACGTTGATGACCCCGGCCAGGGCGCGCGCCAGGCGACGATAGAAGTTTTCGATGGTGTCGGCCGCATCGGCGTCACCCGACTTTGCCATCGCCGCGATGGTCTCGGTGTCCAGGTCGAGTCCGGTGCGATGGCGATGTTCGAGGGCGACGGCGGGTCCGGACAGGAATGTTTCTACGCAGTTCTGCCTGCCGCAGTAGCAACGCCGGACCGGCAGGTCGTGCTCGGTTCGTCGCGGCATTTCCATGTGCCCCCATTCGCCGGCGATCGCATTGCGACCTGACCAGAGCTGATCTGCAAGCACCAGGCCGCCTCCCACACCGGTGCCGAGAATGACGCCGAAGACCGTGCGATGCCCTGCGCCCGCGCCGTCGATCGCCTCGGAGAGAGCGAAACAGTTGGCGTCGTTGGCCACCCTTACGGGCCGTGCCAGCGCACTTGCGGCATCCTGCACGAAGGGCTTGCCGTTGAGGGCCGTGCTGTTCGAATTCTTGATGAGCCCGCTCCCCGGGGAAACGGCGCCCGGCGTCCCGATTCCGACAGTCGCCGTCCTTCCGATCTCCCTCTCCAGGCCGAGGACAAGGTCGCGTACGGCGACCACCACTGCGGCGTAGTCGCCTTGCGGGGTGGCGATCCGTCGGCGCAGCAACTCCTGACCGGCTTCGAATGCTGCGGCTTCGATCTTCGTCCCACCCAGGTCGACCCCGATTTGAATCATGTGCACTTGGACCGAAACCGGTCGCCGACCCGAACAATGCATGCTAAAGCGCCGCGGAAGCGATGGGGAACCTGCATCCTTCTTAGAATGTCGCCATGGACTCGCCCCGATACACGCGCGCTCAGAGCCTGCCGCAGATCCTCCGCGAGCGCATCGTCATCCTCGACGGCGCGATGGGAACGATGATCCAGCGCTACAGGCTGAGCGAGGCCGACTACCGCGGCGAGCGCTTCAAGGACCACGGCAAGAGCCTGAAGGGCAACGGCGACCTGCTCCAGCTGACCCGGCCCGACGTCATCGAGTCGATCCACGAGTCCTATCTGCGCGCCGGCGCGGACATCGTCGAGACCAACACCTTCGGCGCGACGTCGGTTGCGCAGGCCGACTACGACCTTGGCGCCTTCGCGCGCGAGATGAACGTCGCCGGTGCGCGTCTGGCACGCGAGGCGTGCGACAAGTTCACGAGCGCCGACAAGCCCCGCTTCGTCGCCGGCGCGCTCGGGCCCACGCCGAAGACGGCGAGCATCAGCCCCGACGTCAACGACCCTGCGGCGAGGAACGTCACCTTCGTCGAACTGCGCGACGCCTACCGCGAGCAGGCCGAGGGACTGCTCGAGGGCGGCTGCGACCTGTTCCTGGTCGAGACGATCTTCGACACGCTCAACGCCAAGGCGGCGATCTTCGCCCTCGACGAGCTGATGGAAGAAAGCGGCGAGCGACTGCCGGTGATCGTCTCGGGCACCGTCACCGACGCTTCCGGCCGGATCCTGTCGGGGCAGACCGTCGGCGCGTTCTGGCACAGCGTGCGCCACGCACGGCCGCTCGCGATCGGCCTCAACTGCGCGCTCGGCGCGGCGCTGATGCGGCCGTACGTCGAGGAGCTGTCGCGCATCGCCGGCGACACCTTCGTGAGCTGCTATCCGAACGCCGGACTGCCGAACCCGATGAGCGAGACCGGCTTCGACGAGACGCCCGAGATCACGTCGGGGCTGCTCGAAGAGTTCGCGAAGTCGGGCTTCCTCAACATCGCCGGCGGCTGCTGCGGAACGACGCCCGAGCACATCGCCATGATCGCCGAGCGTGTCGGTCGCTATTCGCCGCGCGTTCCGAGGTTCAGCGAACTCGCGGCGGCCGCTTGATGGTCGCGCCGATGAAATTGTCCGGCCTGGAGCCGGTGACGATCGGTCAAGGCTCGCTGTTCGTGAACGTGGGCGAGCGAACGAACGTGACGGGGTCGAAGGCGTTTGCGCGACTGATCCTGAACGGCCAGTTCGAGGAAGCCCTCGGTGTCGCCCGACAGCAGGTCGAGAACGGCGCGCAGGTCATCGACGTCAACATGGACGAGGCGATGCTCGATTCCAAGGCGGCGATGGTTCGCTTCCTGAACCTGATCGCGGGCGAGCCCGAGATCGCGCGCGTGCCGATCATGATCGACAGCTCGAAATGGGAGGTGATCGAGGCCGGGCTGCAGTGCGTCCAGGGCAAGGGCATCGTCAACTCGATCTCGATGAAGGAAGGCGAGGCCGCCTTCCGCCACCACGCGAAGCTGGTGCGCCGCTACGGTGCGGCGGCCGTCGTGATGGCGTTCGACGAGAAAGGCCAGGCCGACACCTTCGCGAGGAAGACCGAAATCTGCGCGCGCGCGTACAGGATCCTCGTCGACGACGTCGGCTTCCCGCCCGAGGACATCATCTTCGATCCGAACATCTTCGCGATCGCGACCGGCATCGAGGAGCACGACAACTACGCCGTCGACTTCATCGAGGCGACGCGCTGGATCAAGCAGAACCTGCCGGGCGCGAAAGTCTCCGGCGGTGTCTCCAACGTCAGCTTTTCGTTCCGCGGCAACGACCCGGTGCGGGAAGCCATCCACACGGTGTTCCTCTACCACGCGATCAAGGCGGGGATGGACATGGGAATCGTCAACGCCGGCATGGTCGGCGTGTATGACGACCTCGACCCCGAGTTGCGCGAGCGCGTCGAGGACGTCGTCCTCAATCGCCGCAAGGACGCCGGCGAGCGCCTGGTCGAGATCGCCGAGCAGGCCAAGGGCCAATCGCGCGACGACTCGGCGCGCCTGGCCTGGCGCGGCACGGCCGAGCAGCCGAAGACGGTCGACGAGAAGCTCTCGCACGCGCTCGTCCACGGCATCACCGACTTCATCGTCGAGGACACGGAAGCCGCGTGGCAGAAGATCAAAGGCGAGGGCGGCCGGCCGCTGCACGTGATCGAAGGGCCGCTTATGGCCGGAATGAACATCGTCGGCGACCTGTTCGGCCAGGGCAAGATGTTCCTGCCGCAGGTCGTCAAGTCGGCGCGCGTCATGAAGCAGGCGGTCGCCCATTTGCTGCCCTACATCGAGGCGGAGAAGGTCGCATTGATCGAAGGCGGCGGCGAGGCGAAAGCGAAGGGCAAGATCGTCATCGCGACCGTCAAGGGCGACGTCCACGACATCGGCAAGAACATCGTCACGGTCGTCCTCCAGTGCAACAACTTCGAGGTCGTCAACATGGGCGTGATGGTCGCGTGCCAGGACATCCTCGCCAAGGCGAAGGTCGAAGGCGCCGACCTGATCGGGCTCTCGGGCCTGATCACGCCGAGCCTCGAGGAGATGCAGCACGTCGCCGCCGAGATGCAGCGCGACGATTTCTTCCGCATCAAGAAGATCCCGCTCCTGATCGGCGGCGCGACGACGAGCCGCGTCCACACTGCGGTGAAGATCGCGCCGCACTACCACGGGCCGGTCGTCTACGTTCCCGACGCGAGCCGGTCAGTCGGCGTCTGCAGCGAGCTGCTCTCCGACGACCGCGCCGCCGCCTACGTCGCCGAGCTCGAGGCCGACTACGAGAAGGTTCGCGCTCATCACGCGAGCAAGAAGCAGGTGCCGCTCGTCTCGCTCGCCGAGGCGCGCGCCAACAAGACCAAGATCGACTGGGCCGCCTACACGCCGCCGGCGCCGAAGTTCATCGGCCGGCGCGTCCTCAAGAACCAGGACCTCGCCGAGATCGCCGAGGTGATCGACTGGGGTCCCTTCTTCCAGACCTGGGAGCTCGCCGGGCCGTATCCGGCGATCCTCACCGACGAGATCGTCGGCGAATCGGCGCGCCGCCTTCTTTCCGACGGCAAGCGCATGCTGCGTCGCGTGATCGAAGGACGGTGGCTGCGCGCCAACGGCGTCGTCGGCCTCTATCCGGCGGCGACCGTCGGCGACGACGACATCGAGATCTACCGCGACGAGTCGAGGAGCGACGTGCTCTTCACCTGGCG
>Ga0070671_100000290_pt1 | contig 34212 bp, 30 predicted proteins | sample KBSS73metaG_FD_65341 | JGI IMG/M metagenome (GOLD analysis project Ga0070671, IMG submission 65341) | Switchgrass rhizosphere microbial communities from Kellogg Biological Station, Michigan, USA - KBS S7-3 metaG | ecosystem: Host-associated > Plants > Roots > Rhizosphere > Soil ...
CAGCTGCAGCAGGCAATGCTTGCGGAACTCATGGTCGGTCGCCCAGTCGGTGCTGTCGAACGTGCGCCGGGCAGCGGCGATCGCCTGCTCCATGTCGGCGGCGCCGGCATCCGTACAGGTTCCCAGCACCTCCTCGGTCGCCGGGTTGATGTTGTCGATGGTCTTGCCCGTACCAGAGTCGCGCAGCTCACCGTCGATATACAGCCGAGTTTCCGGATGGAACTGGACGGTTGTGGCGTCAACCGAAGATGCCGTCATTGGTATCCCCCCTGCTGGACTGCGGGCGCTTCTTAATGTACACATTATAGATAACTGTTTAGCTGATTTGGCTAGGCTGATTGAATCATAGACGGCCCTGAAGGAGGTGGCGCGGTGTCGGCCACCGTCGACGACGATGTGAACCGTAACGATTACGTGTCGCAGGTCGCGTCGTGCCGCCAAAATTTCCGCGTTGTCCGCGCTACCTCGACAGCGCCGACGAGTGGCTCGCCCTGCGTCTACGACCGCCGAGGCCGGGCTGAAGCACGACGCGGCGGTGATGGCTGGAGTCAACACCGGTCGGCCACCCGTTCAACACTGATGCGCCCCGGGGACGCACTTCCCGCGACTATGAACCTGGATTAAGGAACTATGCGCCGCAACATCTTCGACGAGGTACACGACGACTTCCGCGCCACCGCGAGGGAGTTCTTCGAGCGAGAATGCGTTCCCAACGTGGAGAAGTGGGAACGCGACGGCAAGGTCAGCCGTGAAGCGTGGCTGGCCGCTGGCGAGCACGGCCTGATCGGCTGGGAGTTCGACGAGAAGTACGGCGGGCTTGGCGTCAAGGACTTCCGATTCAACCAGATCATCTCCGAGGAGATGTTCATGACCGGCTCGGTCGGCATCGGTCTGGGTGTGCAGAATGACATCCTCATGCCCTATCTCAACAGCTTGACCACCGATGAACAGAAGGCACGTTGGCTGCCGAAATTCATCTCCGGGGAGTACATCGGTTCCATTGCGATGTCCGAGCCGGCGGCGGGGTCCGACCTGGCCGGCATCAAGACGACCGCCCGTGACGAGGGCGATCACTGGGTTGTCAACGGACAGAAGACGTTCATCAGCAACGGGCTCCTGTCGAAACTTGTGCTCACTGCGGTGAAGACCGATCCGGCGGCTGGACGAAAAGGCATCAGCCTGCTGATGATCGAAGACGGTATGGAGGGTTTCACCCGCGGCCGCAAGCTCGACAAGATCGGGCAGTTCTCCGCTGACACCGCCGAGTTGTTCTTCGAAGACGTCAGAGTGCCGAAGGAGAACCTCGTCGGGGAGTTGAACCGCGGCTTCTATCACCTGGTGTCCAATCTGCCCTTCGAGCGAGTCGGTGTGGCGTGCTATGCGTTACCGGCAGCGCGGCGAGCACTCGACCTCACAAAGGCATATGCACTTGAGCGCACGGCCTTCGGCCAGCCGATCGGTACGTTCCAAGTCAACCGTCACTTCATCGCCGAGATGCAGGTGAAACTCGATGCCGCGCAGACGTATCTGGACCAGTGCGTGCTTGCGGTCAACGAAGGCACCCTTTCCGACGCCGACGCGGCGGGGCTGAAATGGTGGACCTCCGAGGTGCAGTGGGAGATCCTCGACCGCTGCCTGCAGCTTCATGGGGGCTACGGTTACATCAACGAATACGAAGTGGCGCGGCTGTGGCGCGATTCTCGGGTGCAACGGCTTTATGCGGGCACCACCGAGATCATGAAGGACCTGATGGGCCGGGCGATGGGCTTTTGACGATGAGCTTGCTCACGTCCGCCGGTTCAATGATTCTGACAGGCAACGCGTTGTGTGTTGCCACCGGTCGGAGCGATCGCCATGACCCTGATGTTCTTGGGAGCGAGCGCTGGGCGTAGGCGCGTCCATATATTTATCGGTTTATCTGTCGGGCACGGGCCGTCGAGGCTGCGACGCACGGGCCATGAATCTACAGGCGGCCGTCGACCCGCAGCGCGGGATGCACCCAGTTCGGGGACCGCTTCTCCTTGAATGCGAGGAAGCCCTCGCGCGTCTCGGGTCCGTCAAGGCTGACCTTCATGCCTATTCGGTCGTAAAGGCCTATGTAGTTGTCGAGGCTGGACTTGACGATAGCGCGTGCCTGGGGTGCCGTCCGGCAACATTGAGCGAGTACCTCGCGCGCTGTGGGCATGAGGTCGTCATGTGGCACCACGCGCGACACAAGCCCCCACTCGAGCGCCTCCGCCGCTGACAAAACGCGACCGGTGAACATCAGGTCTCGCGTTCGGACGGGACCGATCAACCGCGCGAGCATGTGACTGTAATAGGTGTCGGCGATTCCTCGATAGAGCTCCGGAACCCGAAAGGTCGCCCGCTCGCTGACGACGGCCATGTCACTACAGAGGGCGATCTGCATTCCGCCGCCTTGAGCTAGCCCGTTGACGGCCGCAACAACAGGTTTGACCGACTGGCGCAACGTGTCGAAGGGTGTTACGTCCATGCCCAGGGTGGACGCGAAATCCATCCAGTTGTCTGCGGCACGCTGGGCGAGATCGCCACCCGGAGCGAACACATCACCGGTGCCGGTGATCAACAGTCCGGCGAGATTCTCATCCGAGTTCACCCGCGAAATCGCGTAGCGGATCCCGAAGTACATCGCTGGTGTCATCGCGTTGCGCGCCTCTGGGCGATCGAGGATCAGCACCGCGAAACCACCGTCTCGCTCGAACCTCAAATAGGGCGTGCCCAGCCAATCACCGTCAGGCGGCTGCGGGCTGGCTTCGCTCGGTTGAGCCGACATGGCGCTCCTTGATCGTCTAGTCCGACAGTCCAACGCGGCCTTGAGGAAAGCTGTGATTCCACCGCATCCCGCGAAGAACTGATGAACCAAATATGGCAGTCGACTGCCTAATATGTCAAGGCAGCCGACGTCTGGCCTGAGGTGCGTCACACGATGGTGGTCTTCAATATGGTTCGATCTCCGTCACTGTCGAGTATCCATCGCAGAGGAAAACTTTGTGAAGCGTTGCCTAGGGTTTTCGTCGAGAGTCCCGAGTTCGGCTGGCAGATAAGTCCTACATCCTGCTCTCTAGCTCAGAGATAAACCGACGTCGACAAGATGACAGCATACTGTCATGTTGTCTGACAATCGGAATCAGGTCAGAGCAGCGGGCAGCGCGGAGAACTCTTCGCGAATGATGTCGTCAAGGCCAAGGCCGCGGGCGGCCAGCCACTGCTCAACCGCGCGTTCTAGGAGCATCATGCCCACCGTTGCGAGCAACCCGCACTCGCGGTCGGGTGTTTCTATCCCGCGCCGCCGGGCGATCACCTCGGCAATTGTTTCGGCATTTTCGATGTGATTCTGTCGCTCCCGCCCCCGTAGCACCAACGAGGAGGCGATCGCATCGTGATACTGCGCGATGCGGTGGCGAATCCGCTTGAGCCCCGGAGCAAGAAGGGCGAACGATTCAGCCATCGCCTCGTAGTCCGACAGCGTCTCGTCCTGGGCGAGGTACACGCCGCTGAAGGAGGCGATGAAGTCGAACTGGCCCGAGAACAGCACTGATTCCTTCGTCGGGAAATACCGGAAGAATGTCCGGGGCGACACTCCCGCCGCCTCGGCGATCTCATCCGTGGTGGTCTGGTCGTAGCCCTGGGTGCTGAACAGGCTCATCGCGGCTTCAAGCAGTGCACCTCTTTTTCGGGCTGCATGTTCGTCTCGCGGTGAGCGGTCGCCACGCGGCATCTGTCACCTCCGGCCTCTCGATCGATGTATGTCGACGGTACAACGGCGGCAGGCTCACGACCGTGTCGTCGACACACGTCAGCGCTCGTACGATACTACCCGCATTATGACAGTGTACTGTCAAACACTCAAAGTGTTGGGGCGCTCACAGTAATGATGAAGGCGCAACGCCGTCGGGAACTGAGTTCAACGTGATGGATTCGCAGTGCCGAACTTGTGCGCCACCGGTAACAGGCTTACGGCGAAGATCGCAGGAGAGCCTATCGAGGACACCGTCTCGTTCGTGGCTCTGGCTGATGGCCTTCCTCGCGGTGTGACTGATTCTGCGGGTGTCTGGACCTCAAACCGGTTAGGCCTATCTCGAGCTGCCGAAAATCAGTGGGCAGCCGAAAACTGACTATGACAGACCGCTGCCATACTGTACGTGCATGGCCCGGAACGTGTTAGTCGTGCTGACCAATCGGATCGATGAAACGGGACGATGCCTTCAACGAGTGGTACGACGCGACGCACAAACCCCAGGTGTTTGACGTGCCGGGAGTGGTTGCAGCGCAACGCTATGCCATCTCGGAGGTCAAGATTCCCGATGACACGGACCTTCCAGCCGTGCTGCCGCCTCCGGCCCACCGGTACATGGTGATCTACAAATTGGATCGAGAGCCCGATCACGTAAGGCAGGAGTTCCTCGCGCGGGCGATGACAGGAACGCTGACGCTGGGCGAGACGCTTCACCTAAGCACGATCTCGCTGAGTGGCTGCACGTCGATGGGTGCACCACCGCAGTAGACCCGGCAGCCTGCAGCCCACAGAGTGCCGGGATCCTAGGAATGCCCTCGTCGTTCCAGCACAGCCAAGCGGCAGCGGGCGTGTTCGTATTGCAGCCCGCCTGGCTACCAATCGCAGCCGGTGAGTTCGACCGATAGCTGCCAGAGGCGGCTTGAGCTATTCGAATCGCGCGCTTTGGCCGCCACTTTGGTGGCCCTCGGCTTACCCGATTTGTGCAGTAGCCCGCCGGGTGCGATGTAGGCGCCGTTGGGCAGGTCCGTCGAAATGGCTTGGATGGTCGAGCGCGCACCCTGTTCTGATGTCTGCGCGATCCGCGGGGCGAACACCCTTGCGGTCCATCGGAGTAGTGCCGATCCGTCCTTGGTGATGCCGGTGTCTGTCATGCCTGGATCCGACAAATACGCGGTGCGGCCCCGCTGCCCCAGCTCATGCACAAACAGCATGTTCGCCAATTTGGACTCGTTGTACGCCGCCATCGGACGGTACCGGCGCCGACGCCAGTTCAGGTCGTCGAAATGCATGCGCGCCAACGCGTGGTTGCTGCTTGCCACCGTCACGACGCGATCGTGAGTGCGGTCACCCAACAGGCACGTCAGTGCGAAGTGGCCGAGATGGTTGGTCCCCATGTGGGCCTCGAAACCGTCGGCGGTTCGGGTGAGAGGCAGGCCGAGCACGCCGGCGTTGTTCACCAGGACGTCCGTCCAATCGACGGTTTCGGCGAATTTACGCACGCTTGCCAGATCGGCGAGGTCCAGTTCTGCCACCTTGACGTCGCCCGACATGGTCTTAACGGCGTCGCGACCCTTGGACACCGAACGGCATGCGATGACGACTTCGTGACCAGCAGCCGCCATGGCCGCGGCCGTTGCCTTGCCCACTCCGCTGTTGCCGCCCGTGATGATGATCCGCATCGTAGCCGCCCTTTTCCCTGTCCAGGTTTAGGTCGTCCTCCTAAATACATTATTTATATAACTATATGATAGGTGCCCGCCGAGATAGGCCGCAGGGAGGACTGCATGGTAGCGCAACGCAATTCGGCGCTCCCGATCACGGAGGAGAACGTTGAGGAAAACCAAATGACGCTCGGCTACACGGGCGGGTGGGTGGACGGCCGGCCAGTGTCGATGTTTCTTTTCGTGAAGCGACCCGACGACACGGTGATCGGTTACCCCATGACCGGCGTTCCACGCGACGGAGCCATAGAGTTCACGACCTATCGCAAGGCCGCGAAGGCACGCTATCTGGGCGCCGACGACCGCGTCTGCGTTGTCATCGTCGAGGACGACGATCCCGCCTCGGGCATTGCCTTGTGGGGCCGCTGTCACCGTATCGATTCAGGCGCGTTCATTCCCGCGAGACCCGGCGCGGGCCCGACTGCCGTACCCGATCGCGTGATCGACACCGTTCGCGAGCGATTGGACAGTGGTAAGCGGGTCGTGTTCCGAATCGAGGTCGACGCGTCCCGACCCTCGCGGAGGGTGGCCGCTGCCAATGCCGAAGCGTGATATCCATATGGACGCAAAGGAGATCGACGACTTCCTGTCGCGCTGCAACTTGATGGCAGTCGGCACCGTCGACGCTGATGGCTGGCCGACGGCCACCCTCAGTCATTGCGAGTTCGCCAACGGAGCGCTCCTGCTGCAGTTGGGCCCAACTGATCCCGTCGCCGCAAGTGCCGTTGCACGTCAACACCTGTGCTGTGTTGCCGATGAGCATCCGAGCTACTACGAGATTCGCGGTGTAATCGCGCACGGCCGGCCGACCTTCGTCGACAAAAGCGTTCGTGTCGACATCAAGCGACGTTCGGGTTTCGATTTCGGAAAACTTCAACGCTAGACGAAGCCGCGAGGCGGCGGACCTGGGCGAACCTCCCGATCGCGCAGGCACGCACACATCCTCTCGCGCCAGCATGAATGGCGCACAGCTCTGGATGCCGTTGATCTCCGTCGACGACCATTTGATCGAACACGCGAAGACGTGCAGTGACGCGCTGCGTGTCCAGGAAGTGGTCGACGTCGGACCGGCAATCATCGACTGGAAACGTCGGATACCGTCAGATGGGGGGCCAAGCCATCCCTGAGGGTTGCGGCCAGCCAACCCCAAGAGTTCGGCACCGAGCCGGTGCCATGATCCCGGCCTGCTCTGGGCTGCCCATCTGGCTCAAAGTGGGAATGCCGAACCGGCTCTGTGGGGGCGGACACAGCGCGGATACCGGCAGCTGAGCTAACCTAACAGACAGTTATATAAATCGCGTTATGTCTGTGGCTATCCGGGAGGAGCGCTAAGTGGAGGTCAACAGCCTTCGGGAACCGAAGATGGCCGAGCGTGTCGCCACCGTGTTGCGGCGAATGATGGTCCGCGGCGAGATTGCAGAGGGCACGATGCTCCCCTCCGAGTCAGAGCTCATGGAGCGCTTCGGCGTGTCACGGCCAACGCTGCGTGAGGCCTTTCGAGTGCTGGAGTCGGAGTCGCTGATCAACGTCGAGCGCGGTGTCCGTGGTGGCGCGCGCGTGACTCGCCCACAGCGTCAAACACTTGCCCGTTACGCCGGCCTGATCCTCGAGTACGAAGGCGTGACGTTACGGGATGTCTACGACGCCCGCGCGATGGTCGAAACACCCATGGTCGTCGAACTCGCGACCACGCGCCGCAAGGCCGCCATCGCGCAACTCGAGGAGGTCCTCGCAGAGGCGGATCGGCAGGAAGGTGAGGCGGCGGTCGCCGCGCACACCGAATTCCACATGACAATCGCCAGGCTGTCGGGCAACAAGACCATGCAGATCATCAGCGAGATGCTTTACCACATCATTGAAAAGGCGGACCGCTCGCTGCAGCCAACCAGGGGGCCGCGCGCCACGTCGGCGGCGAAGCGTGCGTCCAAGACGCACCAGATGGTGCTCGAGATGATCAAAGCCGGCGATGCAGACGGAGCCGCGGAACTGTGGACCCGGCATTTGAAGAAGGCCGAGGAGTTCGCGTTGTCGGGCGCCGAACTGTCCACGGTCGTAGACCTCCTCGAGTGACGGATCTCGCACAGGGCGCCGAGCAGGAGGACCTCGAAACACCCGACCGCGTCATGCGCCGGTTCGGAGTGCAGGTGCTCGACGTCAACCCAGCCGCCGCGACCGCAGTGATGTCCATGCCGATGGCCGGTATGCAAAACCCGTTTACCGGCCACGGCACGGTGGCCGCCCTTGCCATCCTGATCGACATGGTTGCCGGCATGGTCAGCCACGTCCGGCGTGCCCGTGGCGAATGGACAGTGTCCAGCGAACTTTCGCTCGACCTCAATCCGCGAGCGTCTCTGAGTGCGCTCAACGACGCCGACAGCCCGGTGATCGCAATGGCGCGTCCCATGGGCGTGAGCGACAGCAGTGCGCTGTCTGTCGCCACGTTCTCCTGCGGCGGAACGATGATCGGGGGCGGTACGGTGCGGTCGTATTTCATCTCCGGTGACCGGATAGTCCCGGCGGATCCACCGGAAACGCTTGTTCGAACTCCGAATACATCATTGGCGGACTTGATGGCAGTACAGCCTGCTGCTCCCGGTGAGGGGGTTCGCGTGCTGCGCCAGGCCGACGACCCGATTCTGCGAAACGGCATCGGGGTGATACACGGCGGTGTGGCGGCGGCCGCACTCGAAATGGTGGCTTCTGCGGTGATGAACATCGACGCAGCGCCCTTTCGGACGGCGTCGATCCGCGTCAACTTCCTGCGACCGTTCCATGCCGCAGACCAATCGCGCTATGTTGCTACTCCTCTTCGGATCGGGCGCGGCGCTGCCGTCAGCGACGCACAGGCCGTCGGCGCCGATGGCAGGGTAGCCCTCGCGGCCCGCGTGAGCGCCTACCGGTGATCGGGCACTTGCAGGCGAATTGGTCGAGGGCGCAGCCGAAGTGGGATCGCGGTGACCGCTTTTATGGCTGCAATCGATCTCACCGGGCGGCAGCCGCTTAAACGGTCGAAAGCTGCCGGATAACTCAAAGTCGGGCAGCCGCCTGTCACCACTTGGAACTACATATACAGCGGAAGTGTAGTTCCCGCCGAGGAGCGGATGCAGAAGTTCGGGGCACTGTCACACGCGATCGGAAAACCGATATATAGTTATCTGAATCGGCCGAAACGGTGCCTGGAAGGAGCGCAATGAGCAACTCTGCCGAGGTCGCGATCATCGGGGTCGGCATTCACCCGTTCGGCCGCTACGAGGATCGTTCGGCGCTGGAGATGGGTGCGGTGGCGATCACCCGCGCGTTGCGCGACGCCGGCGTCGAATGGTCGCAGGTCCGGAGTCTTTACGCCGGAAGCTTGGAGATTGCCAACCCCGAAGCGGTGACGGGTCTTGTCGGGATGACCGGCATACCTGCGCGCTCCACCCTCACCGGTTGCGCCACCGGAAACACCGTGATGACCCTGGCCGCGGGCGATGTGGCGCGCGGTGAGGCCGAGCTCGCTGTTGCGGTCGGGCTGGACAAGCACCCCCGCGGGGCGTTCGGCGCCGAACCAGCCAATTCGGGGCTGCCTCAGTGGTACGGCGACCAGGGGATGTTTCTGACCACGCACTACTTCGGTCACAAAATCACCCGCTACATGTACGACCACGGAATCACCGAGCACACACTCGCCAAGGTTGCCGAGAAGAACTTCTCCCATGGTGCTCTGGCATCGCACGCCTGGCGGCGCAAGGCGATGAGCGCTGAGGCGATCCTGGCATCGCCGTTGGTGAACGCTCCGCTACGGCAATACATGTTCTGTAATCCGAACGAGGGTGCGGCGGCGGTCGTACTGTGCCGGGCCGACGTGGCGAAGAAGTATACCGACGCGCCAATCTACCTGCGCGCCAGCCAATTACGCAGCCGGCGGGAAGGCTCGTTCGAGCTGCTGCGCACTTCGATCGAGCTTCCGCTCATTCCTGGCACCACCGCCGAAGCAGCGGCTGCAGCCTATGAAGAAGCAGGCATCGGCCCGGAAGACATCGATGTGGCCCAACTTCAGGACACCGACGCCGGTTCCGAGGTCATCCACATGGCCGAAACCGGCTTGTGTAAGGACGGAGAGCAGGAGCAGATGCTCGCCGACGGCGTCACCAAGATCGGCGGCCGCATCCCGATCAACACCGACGGCGGGTTGATCGCCAATGGAGAACCCGTCGGGGCATCCGGCCTGCGGCAGATGTACGAACTGGTGCACCAGTTGCGCGGCAGCGCCGGCGACCGCCAAGTGCCGAACAACCCCACGGTGGCGCTGGCTCAGCTCTATGGGGCACCCGGCGCGGCCGCGGTAGCCATCCTGAGCCGATGACCGCGAGCCTCTCCGCAGCGGAGAGCCGCGAGCTCGCGCAATCCGTGCGCGCCGCTTGCAACCGCCTGGCGCCCGAAGAGCATGTCCGCGCCGTGGCCTTCGACCGGGACGGTGCCCACCGCGGCTTTGATCCCGCCCTGTGGCGCGCTTTGTGCGGCCAGGTGGGAGTCATCTCGATTGCCCTGCCCGACGAACTGGGCGGCGCGGGCTATGGCATGACCGCTCTCGGTGTTGTCGCCCACGAACTCGGACGCGCATTGGCGCCGGTTCCATTCGTCGCTTCCGTGCTGGCCACCAGCCTAATTGTGCAGACCAACTGGCAGCCGGTCGCCGAGCAGCTGGCCGCACTGGCGGCGGGCGAAATCACTGCGGCGGCGGCCGTCTGCAACGCCAACGGCGAATGGGGCCGCGACTCCACGGCACTGACTGCGCGGCGGGACGGGGCCGGGTGGTTCATCGACGGCAAGATGCGCCATGTCCTTGGCGCCGGGGCCGCCGAAATGCTCGTCGCCGTCGCCAGTATCGACGGTCAACGCGAGATTTTTCTCGTCGAGGCAGCGTCGGACGGCGTCGAAGTGCGGCCCGAGCGCGTACTCGACGGAACCCGACCGATGGCCGCGGTCGTATTGCGCGGGGCGCCCGGCCTTCGATTAAGCGATGGTCCGGCCGACGCGACCATCGAGTTGTGCGTGCAACGAACGCTGGCTCTGCTGTGTGCAGAGCAGGTCGGTGCATGTGAGCGCGTGCTAGAGATCGCCACGGACTATGCACGCACGCGTCAGCAATTCGGCAGGCCGATCGGCAGCTTCCAGGCCATCAAACATCGATGCGCGGACATGCTCGTCGACCTGGAATTCGCCAGGTCCGCGTCCCAGGCCGCGCTGCAGTCGGCGGACGATGACGACGGTGAATTGAGTTGGCGCGCAAGCATGGCCAAGGCGGTCTGCTCCGAAGCTCTGCGAAATGCTTCGCATTCCAATCTTCAAATCCACGGGGGCATCGGCTACACGTGGGAGGACTCGGCACACTTGTATCTCAAACGCGCTCGCACTGACGAAGTACTGCTCGGCGGACCGGGTTATCACTGGGACCGGCTCGCAGCTGAGGCGAAGCTGCTATGACGCTGGTGAACGATGGCGAGGTTTTCCGCACCGAAATCCGCGATTTCCTCAGCCGCGCACCCAAACCCGAAGGGCTGCGTGACTACGGTCCCACGCCGACGGCGGCCGACGTCGAGCCGGGCCGCCAGTGGCATCGCTACCTGGCTGATCACGGCTACACCTGCCTGCACTGGCCACGAGAGCACAGCGGCGCGGACGCACCGGTCACCATCCAGGCGATATTCGCCGAGGAGTGCGCCAACGCCGGTGTCCCCCGCCAGCTGAATATCACGAGTGTCGATCTCGTCGGCCCGGTGCTGATCCGATTTGGCACCGACCAACAGAAGGATCGCCACCTCGAACCCATTCGGCTCGGTGAACATCTTTGGTGCCAGTTGTTTTCCGAGCCCGACGCAGGTTCCGACCTGGCGGGAGTCCGTACCCGTGCCGAGAAGACCGACACCGGTTGGCGCATCGACGGTCAGAAGGTCTGGAGTTCGGCGGCCGCCTCGGCGGACTATGGAGTCCTGTTGGCGCGTACGGGCCCCGAGAAGCACCGCGGCCTGTCGATGTTCATCGTCCCCATGCATATCGACGGCGTGACGGTCAGGCCACTTCTGCAGATCGATGGGGAAAGCAAGTTCAACGAGGTCTTCTTCGACGGCGCTCAGCTGTCCGACGACGCGCTCATCGGCGAGGTGGGGCAGGGTTGGGAGATCGCCTTGCTGACGCTGGGGCGCGAGCGCCTGACCCTTGGTTCGCAGGCGGTCGGGATGTTTCGGCTGTATGCGCAGATCGTCGAGGCGGCGCGTGACCGCGGCGCCATCGACGGGTCACTCGCGCGCTCGTTGACTCGGCTGTGGGCACGGATGTGGCTGATGCGCTACACCTGGCAGCGCGCCCTCGACGCAGGAGACCTGACATCACCCGCCTTTTCGGTCCTCAAGCTGATGGCGTCGGAGACCGAGCGCGACCTCGGCGATTTGGCGACCGATGTCCTCGGCATCGATGCGTGCGTCGACCCAGCTGACAACGAACTCGTCCACCACATGCTCGTCGGGAGAGCCCAAACGATCCTGGGCGGGACGAGTGAGATCCAGCGCAACATTCTCGGCGAGCGCGTGCTCGGATTGCCGAAAGAGCCGCGCTGACAGTGCATTTGACCGGTCTGGCCTCCGCCTTGGCGCAAACCTTGCGCCCGGGCATGACGGTCGCGCTCGGTGACGGAGTCGGTGCGCTGCGGACTCTCGACGACGGTAGCCAAGTCGCGGCGGTGATCAGCGCAGCGTCCCGACAATCGGGACGAGTGCGATTGGTGCTCGGCTGGTTGGCCGCTCCCCCGGACGGCCTGGAACCAGATGCGTTCGGCGACATCGTTGCGTTGATGCCAGGCTGGGGGGTGCGTGACGTGTTGCGCGCGCCCACGGCCCGCTTTCTGCCGACAAGCGTTGCGGCGATGCCCACGTTGTTAAGCGGTCCGTTGCGACCCGACTTGTTGATCACCAGGCTGGCACGCCGTGACGGCGCGCTGCGGTTCAGTACGGAGGTGTCATGGCAGCGTCAGCTCATCGACGCGGGCGTACCGACCCTTGCGATTGTCGACGAGTCAGCACCTGCAGCCGATGCGGGAAAACCGCTGAGCGACAGTGATATTCGGGTGGTGGGACGGACAAGTGACGGTCCGCTGCAGCTGCCCGCCAAGCCACCCGAACCCATCCACGAAGCGTTGGCCGACATGGTGTTGAAGCTTGTCCCTGACGGCGCGCGACTGCAGTACGGACCGGGCCAGCTGGGCACAGCGCTGCTGAGCCGCACCACCAAGCCACTGCATATTGACACAGGGTTGCTCACCGATGCGGTTGTCGACCTGGACCGCCGCGGGCTTCTCGTCGGCACTCCGTCGGCCACCTACCTACTCGGCAGCGAGGCACTGTACCGATGGGCCGACGGCAGACCGATCCTTCGCGGTATCGATCACACCCACGACCACAGCCGGCTCTCTCGCGGCGAGCCGTTCGTGGCAGTCAACACCGCGATCGAGATCGATCCCTACGGGCAAGTCAACGTCGAAGGTGTCGGTGACAAGGTCGTCGGAGGAATCGGCGGTCACCCCGACTACAGCAGGGCGGCGCGGATGAGTCCCCGCGGGCTTTCCATCATCGCCGTGCCATCCAAAGTGGGCGGCCGCAACGTGCTCGTCGAGCAACTGACCCGGCCCGCGTCCACTTCAGCGCACGACATCGATGTGATCGTGACGGAGAACGGCCACGTCGACCTGCGCTGCGCGGACTGGTCACAACGACAGAAGCTGATCACCGAAATATTCACGAACTGAGGAGGATCCATGGCGGGGCCGCTTGAGGGTCGCGTGGTTCTAGTCACTGGCGGCGGACGCGGCCTCGGCCGCGCACATTGTCTGGAACTGGCAAGGCAGGGCGCTGCCGTCGTCGTCAACGACCCTGGGGTCGGGCTCGACGGCAGCGGTGGAGGCCAAGGGCCCGCCAGCGAGGTCGTCGACGAGATTGCCCAAGCCGGCGGCAAGGCCGTCGCCCACACGGGTTCCGTCGCGTCCTTCGACGATGTCGCCGACATGGTGGAGACCGCGGTGTCGCAATTCGGCACGCTGACCGGTGTGGTGAACAACGCAGGGATCAACCGGGACGCGATGATCACAGGCATCGCCGAAGCCGATTGGGATGCGGTGATCGCGGTACACCTCAAGGGCACGTTCGCGGTCACCAAGCATGCCTGCGATTACTGGCGTAGCCAATGCAAGGCAGGCAATCCGATCGATGCCCACATCGTCAACACCACCTCTGGCGCAGGCCTGTGGGGCAACGTGGGTCAAAGCGCATACGGCGCGGCGAAGGCCGCGATCGCCAATCTGACGGTTGTCACCGCGATGGAGATGCGACGTTACGGGGTGGCGGTCAATGCGATCTCTCCGTTGGCGGCGACACGGATGAGCGCCCAGTTCTTCGCGGATCGGTCCGACGATGCAACGCTGGACCCGGCGCGCAGTTCGCCGGTGGTGGCGTGGTTACAGTCCGCCGAGTCTGCGTGGCTGACCGGCCAAATTCTGCGAATCAACGGCCACACGTTGAGCCGAATCGCGGGTTTCGCCGAGCAACCCCAGCGGTATCACGCCAAAGACGGTGTCGGCCTGCAGTTTTCCGAAATCGGGTCGGCCGTGGCATGGCTGTGGGACACCATGCCCCGCGGCCTGGCTGGACCGCTGCCCACACGATGAGAAGCCGAGGAAGTGTCGACGGGTTGGAACATCACGCGTTCGTCGTATCGCGCGGGTATGAGCTACGATCTATAAATATTTAACTGATTATGTCCGTATGGGAGGTGACGTGGTGTCCACCAACGTAGCGAGTTATGTGGACGCGCCAGCTGAATTCCGGCGGGACCTTCGCAGCTATCTGCACGACCTGGACTGGGTCAACGAGTGGAGGTCGGCGTCATTCGACAACGCAGAGGATTCGCTGGCCTTTGACGCGACGGTGCTGAGACGTTTGTACGACGCGGGTTGGAGCCGCTACGGCTGGCCCGTTGAGGCAGGCGGGTTGGGCGGCAACGAGATCCACCGCGCGGTGTACTACGAGGAACTTTCCCACGCAATGCTGACGGTTCCGGCGCAGCATTGGACGCTGGAGGTGCTGGGACCGGCGCTGCTGAAGTTCGCCCCGGAGCTAGCTGCGCAGTATCTGCCCGGCTATCTGTCCGGTGCCGAATGGTGGAGTCAGTGCTTTTCCGAGCCGGAATCGGGCAGTGACCTGGCGACGCTGCGGACTCGCGCAGTCGACGACGGCACGGGCACCCTGATAGTCAACGGGCAAAAGATCTGGAACAGCCAGGCGCCGACGGCCGCTCGGCTGCTTGTGCTGGTTCGCACCGGCGACGCAGACAGTCGCCACCGCGGGCTCAGCATGATCCTGGTCGACGCCGACACACCCGGGGTGACCATCCGCCCGATCGCCCTGGCCAGTGGCCGCCGCGAACTCGGCGAGGTCTTCTTCGACGACGTGCGGGTTGCCGCCGACCGGGTGGTCGGCGGCATCGGTAACGGTTGGGGCGTGACCATGTACCTCATGCAGTTCGAACGCGGTATGTACGGATACGCAGCCCTGACGAAGGCCTTCACCCAGCTGAGCCGATTGCGCGCCGACATGGCCGAGCGCGGCTCTTCGGCGGGGCACCGGGAGCGGTTCGCTCGCACCTACGTGGCACTGGTTGCGGCTGCCGCCCGTTGTTCGTTGTCCGTCCGCAAATTGGCAGAGGGCGGGACCCTCGGGCCCGAAAGCAGCGTCGACAAGCTGCTGTTCGCCACGGCTGAACGCGACCTGAACGATCTGATCGTCGACGTGCAACGGGCCCGGATACTCGGCGGCGGCGACGCGTCGGAGCACAACGAAATCGACACGGTTCGAGCGGAGTGGTGGTACTCACGGGCAGCCACGATCATGGGCGGCACCGCCGAGATCCAGCGCGGCATCATCGCCGACCACCTGCTCGGACTGCCCAAGGAGGTGCGACGGTGACTGACGATTCGTGGTTGATGGTCGAGCAGGCGGTGTTCCGCATGTTCGACGAACTGGCCGAAAAAGGCAACGATCACGTCGCGATCGGGCCCCGGCTCGCCGAGCTGGGGTGGTCGGAAATCGAACTCGAATATCCGGTGGCGGCCTGTGAGCTGCTTTTCCGGGCCCAAGGTCGATCGCTCGCCCAGACCGACTGCCTGGATCGGATCATGCTCGCCGAGTTGGCTGGGTTGCTTGACGAGCCGGCCGACGCTGTGGTCCTACCAGCCCTGTCTGCGGGCGATGCCCCCGGATCCCGCGATGGAGTGGTCCATGGCATCGTGGTCGGTCCCGCACGCGGCCGGCTCGCAGTGCCTGTGCTGGGGGACCTCGGAGCGATCTCGCTGAGTGTCGTCGACGCCGACCAGCTGGACGCCACCCGGATGGACACGTTCGACCCGTCGGTGCATTGGACGCGAGTGACCGGTCCCCTGCCGGATGAATTCGTCGACGCTACGGCCCATTGGACACGTGCGATCTCCGCGGCGCACCGTGCGGCGGCCACCGAGCTCATCGCGCTCGCCGACGAAGCGCTGCGAATCGCGGTGCAACATGCGCAAGTTCGCGTCCAATTCGGTGCGCCGATCGGGTCATTCCAGGCACCTCGCCACATGCTGGCTGACGCGTACGCCGGGCTCGAGAGCGCCCGCGCGCTGCTCGACTCATCGTGGCGCTACGGCGGGTTGCTCTCAGGCCAGGCCGCCAAGGCAGCCGCAGGCCGCGCTCATCGCAAAGTGTGCGAAGCCGCGCAGCAGGTGTGCGGTGCCATCGGCGTGACGGCAGAGCATGATCTGCATCGATTCGTCATGCGGGGATTCCAGATCGACGCGCTGTGCGGATCCCACCAGTACCTCGAGACGCTGCTCGGTGATGGCCTCATCGGCGCCTACCTCCCCGGGCGGGCATTGCCGACCATCACCGCTTGGGGGCCAACGGACCTCGCGATCTGATTCAGCGCAGGGTTACCTGCGCGGAGCACAGGTCTAACCAGCAGCACAACGTTCTGCCACCAGTTGCGCAGCGCCCATCTCGAAACCAGCTGAAACAGAGGAGAACTCGATGGTCGACGCCGTTGCCGATCCCCCAAGCGATCAGGCGTCTCTGCTCCACCGTGGCCGAACGTGGCAAGAGCTGCCCGTAGGTTTTGCGTTCCGGACCGGTACCCGTACGGTCACCGAGGCTGATTTCGTACAGTTCGTGACGTGGGCGGGATTCACTGAGCCGCTCTTCCTCGATGCATCCGAACACCTCGCGACGAACGGCGGCCGACTCGTCCCTGCGGCACTGACCTACAGCCTGGCTGAGGGCCTCGTGGTACAAACCCTGGCGTTCGCCGGTACCGGGATCGCCTTCCTGGGCATGACGATGCAAGCGCGACGACCCGTATATGTCGGCGACACGCTGCACGCCGTCATCACCGTGACCGAATCCCGTGCCACGAAGGACCCTGGCCGCGGGCTGGTGGCAAGCATCGTCAGCGTCCGCAATCAGCGTGGCGAGGAAGTCCTGAACTACACACCGACCCGGTTGGTGCGCAGCACTCCTCCGACTGGCGGCGTCGAGGAATAGTTGCTCAGTTCGGCCGGCACTGTTACTACGAGTTCTTGGAGCGCGCGCGGAATGCTGCGACTCGTTCGTGGAATTCAGGCGTCGTGAACGATGTGTACTCTTCTGCAAGCGCGTACTCGAGCACTCCTTGTGCGGCCCGCGACAAGTGCATGTTCAATGCAACCTTCGATGCGCGCAGGGCCTGCGGCGGCAGGGCGGCCAGCCGCTCGCCGATGGCGAGCGCCTCGTCCAGCACTGCGCCGTCGGAAGCCACTTTGGTGACGAGGTTCAACTTCTCGGCGATCGACGCGGTGATCCGATCACCCAGCAGCACATACTCTTTGGCCTTCATCATCCCGATGAGCAGCGGCAGCATCGCCGCTCCACCGTCGCCCGCCACAAGGCCGACCGCGACGTGCGGATCGGCAAGATAACTGCTCTCTCCCATCACGAGGAAGTCGCTGAGCAGAGCGATGGAACAGCCCAGGCCGACCGCTGGTCCGTTGACCGCAGACACCAACGGTTTAGCAAAGTTGATCACCTCGAGGAACACCGTTCTGGCCTCGGCGATCTGGAACTGGCGCGCCACCGGATCCTCGATCAGACGGCCGAACATGACCATGTCGCCGCCTGCCGAAAACGCCTTGCCGACACCAGTTGTCACCACGGCGCGGACATCGTCGTCTGCAGCCAGTGTCCGCCAGATGGTGGCGAACGCATGGTGCACTTCTTCATTGACCGCGTTGAAGGCCTCCGGCCGATTGATACTGACCACATGGACGTTCCCGGTCTTCTCGACCAACAACCACGGCGCGAACTCTTCGTAGCCGGGCAGGGTAGCGATTTCAGAAGTAGTCATGGCGGCTCCGTCAGTTCTTCTCGTTGGAAAGGATGGTGACCGCGGCTACCGCGGTGGGACCACCGATGTTGTGTGCCAGTCCGATTCGCGCGCCGTCGACCTGGTTTTCGGCCTCGCCGCGCAGTTGGTTGAACAGCTCGTAGCACTGGGCGACGCCTGTGGCGCCGGGCGGATGCCCCTTGGCCTTCAGGCCTCCGCTTGGATTGACCGGCATCGACCCGCCCACGTACGTCTCACCGGCCTCGATGAGTTTGTACGCCTCGAAGCGGCTGGCGAAACCGAGGTCTTCGTAATTGATGAGCTCGACGGCCGTGAAACAGTCGTGAACCTCGGCGACGTCGATGTCCTGGGGGGTGACCCCCGCCATCGCCATCGCTGCCTTGGCTGCCCGGACTGTGGGCGGGAAGCTTGTCATGTCCTTCTTGTGCTGATGCATGACGCGGTCCATACCGATGCCGAGCCCGCGCACCCACACCGGCCGGTCGGTATAACGGTCGACGACGTCCTCTGAGGCCAGGATCACCGCCGCCGCACCGTCGCTTTGCGGGGTGCAGTCATAGATGCCGAAGGGATCGGCGACCAACGGTGCCGCAAGCGCCTGCTCCACCGTGATTTCCTGGCGTAATTGAGCTTTGGGGTTGTTCAGGGCGTGAAAGTGGTTCTTCACCGCCACCATCGCCATGTGCTCCCTGGTGGCGGGTGACTCATAGAGGTACCGCGTGGCATGCAGCGCGAAGTTGGCCGGCGCGATCAGACCTAGAGGGTAGTCCCATGCGACATCCCGGGTCAGCGGTGCCCACTCCCAGAACGTGACGTTGGTCGCGGTTTCGCGCACCTTGTCCGCACCGACCACGAGCACGACGTCGTACATCCCCGACGCCACCGCGATGGCTCCGTTACGAATCGCGTCATTGCCTGTGGCGCAGGCGTTTTCCACGCGGGTGATGGGGATCTCGGTGAGGTCGAGCGTGTCGGCGAGGATGCCCGCGGGAAAGCCGTCTACGGTGGTGAGCTCACCAAACCAGGCAGCTTGGATATCGGAGCGTTCGATGCCCTTGTCCACGTGCGCAACGGCTTCCGCGTACGCCATCGGCAACAGGTCTTTGATCCCCAGCTCGAAGTGTTCGCCGAAGGGGGTCATGCCGGCGCCCACCATTGCGACGTTCCTCATGCGACTGCGTCCTTTCCAGGCCAGAACATATAACCGTAATCCGGAATACCGGCCCGAGTGGCGATCTTTCGTAGCACCACCGAGCCGCGCTGACCGATTTGAGCTTCACCGGCGGGAACGCCGGTGACCTTGAGCAAGACCCGTACCTGACTTTCATCAAGGGCGACGACTGCAAGCGAATACGGGCTCGGCAGATCAGGGACCGGGATCCTGATCGTGGTGTGGGTGTAAACGGTACCCGTGCGTGGCAACGGCTCGAGCCGGTAGTCCAGAAGCTTGCCGGCCGAGTCCACCCGTAGCCGCGGCGGGGTGAGCGGGACATTGTCGATGCCAGCCATGTCGTCGTACACAGCGGCTTCCCAACGGAGTTTGGGTTCGAAGGCACGCGCGTAGGCCGGCAACGAGATCGGGAGGCCGTTTCCGTCGGCGGTGCGCAGTTTGGGCAATTCACGCGCCGGCGCCTCGTCGCGAGTGACGGCGGGAACCGAGGCATCCAACCGCAGCACGGCAGCGGCGGCACTGGATTGCTCGACAGCCAGCACCAAACCAGACCGTCCGCTCTGCACAGCCTCGGCGATCGCCCTGAGTACCCCCGCAGCCGATGGCGCGGGATCATTTGACGCTTGCGAAGTGTCACCTCCGCGCCCCAGCTCGCTGGCTTTCACACCTGCGACGGCTACGACAGGTTCAGCGGGAAGATCCAGCCGATCCAACGTCGAACGGACGCCGATCTCACGCTGCAGCCGTGCATCGACGTACTGGTGTCGCACACCATCGGCACCGCGCACCAGCATGGGCAGACTGCGAGTCTGCCGCGACGCGACGGTCAGCTCGACTCCCCCATCCCCAGCTCCGACGAGCGCAGCCGCGGCGCCGACGACGGCGTCGTTGTCGTCTGCGGCGACTACCAGCGTGCCGGATTCACCGCCCACGATCTGGTCCAGGACGGCGGGACCGCCGCCGAGCACCTCGGTCACCGGGACGGTCTCCGGCAACGACAGTCCAGCAAGCAGGACCGCGGCGTTGCCCCCTTCCAACAGCGGGAAGTCGCGAGAGATCAGCACTACCCGTTGGGCGATCGATGCCGGATCCGCGGCGCGGCCCGCCGCCACCGCCATGGTCAGCGCATCCTCGTCGGGGCCTTTCACTCTCCGACCGCCGACCTGCCACGGAGGCAGATACGTGCCAATGGAAACGAGCTGAGTCATGTCACCTCTTTCAACACCGGGCGATGAAACCGGCTGAGTGATTCGATGAATACGATATATAGTTATATCATTTGGCCGGGCACGCCTGCCACTGGGTGATGAAGGGAACACTGTGGGCCATCAACGAAGCTTGCGAGGCCGGATCGTCGTCGTGACGGGCGCCAGCCGCGGCATCGGGCGTGACATCGCCATCCGGGCGGCCGCTGACGGTGCGCGCGTCGCACTGCTGGCCAAGACCGAAGTTCCCAATCCGAAGATTCCCGGCACGCTCGGCGAGACCGCCGCAGCGGTCGAGCAGGCCGGCGGCACAGCCCTGCCGGTAGCGTGCGACGTTCGGGACGCCTCGGCCGTGGACCGTGCGATCACCACTGTGGCCGAGGCATTCGGCGGCATCGACGTCGTGGTCAACAACGCGGGCGCTCTCGATCTGCGTTCCACCGGAAACCTGCCGACGGCAAGCTTTGACAAGCTGCTTGCTATCAATGTCAAAGGACCGTTTGCAGTGGTGCACGCGGCGATACCGCATCTCGGCCGGTCCGACAACGCCCACATCGTCAACATCTCGCCTCCGGTCAACCTGGACCCACGGTGGTTCGCGAGCCACGTCGGCCACACCGTCGGCAAGTACGCCGAAAGCCTTCTTACGCTGGGCTGGGCGGCCGAGTTCGCGTCGATTCCGATTGCCGTCAACTCACTGTGGCCGGCCACCACCGTCGCGAGCACGGGGATGATCGCCGCAATGGGCGAACAGGAAGTCCGCGCCCAGGCGCGCAGCCCGCAGATCATGGCCGACGCGGTGCACGCGCTGGTTACCCGGCCGGCCCCGGAATGCAGTGGGAACTTCTACACCGACGAAGAGGTGCTGCGCGAGGAAGGGATCGAGGACTTCTGCTCCTACCGGCTCGCCGAGCGCGAAGAAAACCTCACTCCCAACTTCTATCTCTCCGCCGCGGCACGGACGTCGTGATGACTCTTTTCCAAGAGCTGTGCGCGCTCGAGCCGGGCTTGGCCGACCTTCGTGCATCGGTACGGCAATTCCTGCGGGCGGACCGCGAGGAATTCGGGTGGCAACCGTCCGTCGACTCGTGGCTTCGAGGCTGGGACGAAGCCTTCAGCGCCCGACTCGGCGAGGTCGGATTGCTCGGACTGACGATTCCTCAGCGCTACGGCGGCCGGGGCCTCAGCCACCTGCACCGTTACGTCGTCACCGAGGAGCTGTTGGCTCATGGGGCGCCCGTCGCGGCCCATTGGGTGGCCGATCGCCAGCTGGCACCCGGCCTGCTGACATTCGGCACCGATGACCAGCGCCAGCGGCTACTACCCGAAATTGCCTCGGGCCGAATGTATTCCGCGATCGGCATGAGTGAGCCCGGCGCCGGATCGGACCTGGCCGCCGCGCAGACGAAAGCGAGCCGCGCCGAGGGTGGCTGGTTGCTGCGCGGCACCAAAGTGTGGACCAGCGGCGCCCATCGGGCGCATTGGATCGTCGTGCTGGCGCGTACCAGTCCGCTTGATACGGAGCGACGACACACCGGCTTCAGCCAATTCCTAGTTCCTCGCGACGCCTCCGGGGTGACCATCAGTCCGATCGCGTTGATGTCCGGCGAACACCACTTCAACGAAGTGACGTTCGATGACGTCTTCGTGCCTGACGCCGACGTCCTCGGTGAAGTCGGCAACGGCTGGCATCAGGTGACAGCAGAGCTGTCTTTCGAACGCAGCGGCCCCGAACGCATCCTGTCCACGATGCCGCTCATCAGCGCGGCCGTTCGGCAAGTGGCCTCCGCAGGCGATCCCGATGGCCGCACAGCCCGCGAGATCGGCGAACTCGTAGCGCGCCTGATTTCGCTTCGCCAGCTGTCGATCTCGGTCGCCCACGAACTGGCCGACGGTGGCAACGCGGCGAACAGGGCGGCGTTGGTCAAAGACTTGGGTACGACATTCGAACAGGATTCCGTCGGCCTCATCGCAGACCTCACTAGCGAGATGGACGAGGATTCCGCCGTACGCGGCCTGCTTGACACCGCCTGGCTGCACAAGCCGTTGTTCACGCTGCGCGGCGGAACCAACGAGGTGCTGCGCGGGGTTGTGGCCCGGGGAATGGGGCTGCGATGAAGGGGCCGCTGACCGGGGGCGTGTTCGCCGGCGCCGGCGACGACGAGTTGCACCGGCTCGTCGACGACATTGGTCGGCGCGCGTTCGAAGCTCGGCTGGGGCATGAACGTCGGCCGGAGCAGTTCGACGCAAAGCTATGGCATACGCTCGAAGAAACGGGCCTGACCCGGCTCACCACCACACCGGACCTCGGGGCCGGACCCGCCGAACTGGCGGTAGTGCTACGTGGTTTGGCCCGATACGCCGCGGGTGTACCGATTGCCGAAACCGACCTGCTGGCCGCGTGGCTGGCGGGCGAGGCAGGCCTCGCGGTACCGGCCGATGGACCGCTCACCGTCGCGCTCGCACATGCCGAGATTCATGGTTCTCGCGTGGTCGGCGTGGCCTCGCAGGTGCCATGGACGCGCGCGGCGGTGGCCGTGCTGGTTGCCGCCGAGACCGACGACGGCCTGTACGTCGGCATCCTCGATGACATCCAGGTTCGCGACGGGCACAACCTGGCCGGCGAGCCGCGTGACCGGGTCAACGTTGACGTGACGCTCGCTTCGCTGTGTCGCCTTGACAAGTCGGTGGGTGAGCAGTTGCGGCACCGGGGGGCGCTGGCCCGGTGCGTGCAGACCCTCGGGGCGTTGGATGCCGCCGCGGAGTTGTCGGTCGCGCATACCCGCGAACGTGTCCAGTTCGGCCGCCCGCTCAGCCAGTTCCAGGCAGTGCAGCATGCACTGGCCGCGATGGCTGGCGAAATCGAAAGAGTCCGCGCGGCAACGACATTGGCGGTGGCAGCCGCTGCGGACTATGGCTTCGCCGCTGAGCAGACCTCCTACGCCACCGCGGTAGCGAAGGTGGTGGTGGGTCGCGCGGTCGAGCCGGTGACAAGAATCGCCCATCAGCTACATGGCGCGATCGGTACGACGGCCGAACATTCGCTGTGGTTGGCGACGATGCGGGCGCAGAGCTGGAGCACCGAGTTCGGCAGCACCGCGGAGTACGCACATAGCTTCGGCCGGATGGCACTCGAGGCCGCGGCCGACGAACAGGCGTTGTGGGACTTGGTTATTGGCAATTACCCCAACCAGAAAAGATCGAACAAGGAGAACCCGTGACAATACAGGCATTCGAAGGCGCGTCGGCGATCGTCAGCGGTGGCGCGGGGGGTCTCGGTGAGGCAACGATACGTCGGCTGCACGCCGAAGGACTCGCCGTCGTCATCGCCGACCTGGCGGAGGACAAAGGTAAGGCGCTGGCCGAGGAGCTCGGCAGCCGTGCGGAATTCGTCAGCACCGATGTGACCGACGAGGACAGCGTCCGGCAAGCCATCGACGCGGCCAATACCCTGGGCACTCTGCGCTATGCCGTGATCGCACACGGTGGGTGGGGCATCGCCCAGCGCATCGTTCAGCGCGACGGCAGCCCCGCCGACTACGCGGGCTTCACCAAGACGATCGACTTGTACCTCAACGGCACGTACAACGTGCTGCGCCTGGTGGCGGCGTCTGTCGCAGCGACCGATCCGGCGGAGAGCGGTGAACGTGGCGCGGTGGTGATGACGGCGTCCATCGCGGGGTACGAGGGCCAGATCGGCCAAACCTCCTACGGCGCCGCAAAAGCCGGAGTAATCGGGCTGACCATCGCGGCCGCGCGTGACCTCGCCGCCGTGGGTATCCGGGTCAACACGATCGCCCCCGGCACGATGAAGACACCGATCATGGAGTCGGTCGGCCAAGAGGCGATCGCTGCGTTTTCCGCTAATGTTCCGTTCCCCAAACGGCTTGGCACGCCGGAAGAATTCGCCGATGCGGCGGCCTTCCTGCTGAGCAACGGCTACGTCAACGGTGAGGTGCTGCGACTCGACGGCGCACAACGGTTCCAACCGAAGTAGGGCATTCGGGACGATAGACGGGCTGGAGGTCGCTCGCGTGGTCACTTAGCACTTCATTTGTCGCGCTTGGGATCGATTGTGGCTAGCCGCTTCTCATCGCGGCTTCGCCCCGACTACTTCTGTTTGCCTTCGCGACTGCGCTGCTTTGGCGTCGCGTCGGCGTTATATATCGCAGGCAGAACCAGCGTGTCGATGACTTGGCGTAGGAATCCGGCATCGACGGTCATTCCGCTGATCACTCTCATGAGTCCCATGGCCGTCATGACGTCGGCCACCAGTGACCAGTCCCGGTCGCCGACCTCACCGCGCTGCACCGCCTGACTCAAAATGGCGGTCACCACGCGGCGGCCTCTGAAGACCATCAGTTCATCGAGTGCTGAGGCTAATTCGGGGTCGTGCGCGGCCTCCATCGCGACCCGAAGGACCAGATCGTTAGAAATCAGCTCGTCGTCAGTACGCGCTGCACGCTCGACAATCACCTCGAAGTCACCCTCGAGGCTGCCGGTGTCGGGTATGTCATCGTGGAGGAGATCAGGTCGCCAATAGAGAAGAACGTCGGTCATCAATGCCGCTTTCGACGACCATCGCCGGTAGATCGCCGCCTTCCCGACGCCGGCCCTGGTTGCGATGTCGTTCATGTTGGTACTGGTGTAACCGTGCTCCGTGAGCTCTGCCAGGGCAGCATTCAGGATCGCAGGATCGCGTGAGCGATCCAGCCGCCCTTCGGTGCGCTGACGCAATTTCGATTCGCTGTCTGCAGTCATAATTCAATCCGCCTGTTGCATCATCCCCGGCAGCTTCACAGATAATTGCACCGTCATCTCCGAGCGGGGCGGGACTCAAGAATTCGGCCTGGACGGCGCCAGGCCTACTCGACTCATCAGGTGCTGGCTTGAGGGATCGGTGCGGTGCGCAACTCGTCGGATTCGCGGCCGCCGAATGGTTTCGGCGGATGCGTTAACTTGATGGTGTTGATGGGCCACCAGAACCAGCGCCCCAACGCGGCCGCAATCGACGGGGTCATGAACGACCGCACGATGAGCGTGTCGACGATGAGCCCGATGCCGATGGTCATGCCGAGCTGCGCGACCACAACCAGATCGCTCACGACCATCGACATCATGGTGAAGGCGAACACCAGGCCCGCCGAAGTGACCACGCGCCCGGTGGCCCCCAAGGCACGGATGATGCCCGTGTTGAGCCCAGCGTGGATCTCCTCCTTGAGCCGCGAAACCACCAGAAGGTTGTAGTCCGAACCGACCGCGAGCAGGATCACCACCGACAGCGGAATGACGATCCATTGCACGCCGAGTCCCAGGATGTCCTGCCAGAGCAGGACCGACAATCCGCACGCTGTGCCCAGCGACGCCGCCACGGTGCCGACGATCACCAGAGCGGCCACCACGCTGCGGGTGATAAGCAGCATGATCGCGAAGATCAGGATCATTGAGGCGATGACCGCGATCGCCAAGTCGAGCTTGACGCCGTCCTGCATGTCGTTGTACATCGACGCGGTGCCGGCCAGGGAGATCTTGGCAGTCGACAGAGGTGTGCCCTTGACGGCGTCGGCCACCACGTCTCTGAGGTCGCGGACATGGTCGATGCCGTCAACCGAAGCGGGATCACCCTGGTGAGTGACGATGAAGCGAACCGCGTTGCCATTGGGTGAGACGAACATCTTCAGGCCCCGCTCAAAGTCGGGGTTTTGGAAGACATCTGGCGGTAGGTAGAAGAAGTCGTCGTTCTTGGCTTGATCGAAGTACAGGCCGATTTCGGTGGCGCCCTTAGCCAGTTCCTGTTGCTGGGCCTGGGTGCCGGCCTGGACGCTGTGGGTGGCAAGCATGAAGTCGCGCATCTTGGACATCGAGTCGATGGTGGACCGCAACTCCGGCAGCATCTGCGGCAGCAACTGATCCAATTTGTCCAAATCAGTGGTCAGACCGGAGAGTTGGTCGGTGAGTGCGTCGATGCCGTCGAGCGCGTCGAAGATCGAGCGCAGCGATTGGCAGATCGGGATGTCGTAGCAGTGTGGTTCCCAGTAGAAGTAGTTACGCAGCGGTCGGAAGAAATCGTCGAAATTGGCGATGTTGTCCCGCAATTGCGTGGTGGTCTCCACTAAGTCATGGGTCTTGCCCACCATGTCGTGCGTTGTTTGCGTGAGCTCGGTGGTGATGGTCAACATGCGTTGCATGCTGGCGATGGTCGTGGATAGGTCGTCGGCCTGCTCGAGCATCTGCGCGGAGTTGTCGTTATTGAACTTCGCGGACTGCAGGGTGCCGGCATTTTGGGCACCCATGAGGAAGGGGATCGAGCTGTGCTCGATGGGTGAGCCCAGCGGACGGGTGATGGTCTGCACGCGATCGATCCCCCGCATGTGCGCCACCGCCTTGGCGACCCGGTCGATCACCAACATGTCCGCCGGATTGCGCAGGTCGTGATCGGCCTCCAGCATCAGCAGTTCGGGATTCATCCGCGCCTTGGAGAAATGCCTCTCAGCCACCGCCATTGCCTGGTTGGCCGGCATGTCTGCCGGGGTGAACTTGTCATCGTTGTACTGCGGCACGTAGGAGAGCAGGCTGACAAAGCCGATGATGGCGATCATGGTGGTTACCAAGATGATTGGGACCGGCCACCGCACCACGGTGGTACCCACCTTGCGCCAACCGCGCGTCGACAGTTCGCGTTTGGGATCGAGCAGCCCGAACCGACTGCCCACCGTCAAGATCGCGGGCGCCAAGGTCAGAGCCGCGACAATGACCGTCAAAATCGCGATGGCGCATGGCATACCCATCGTCGAAAAGTAGGGCAACGTCGTCAACGTCAGGCACATGCACGCGCCGGCGATGGTCAATCCGGAACCGATGATGACGTGCGAGACCCCGCGGTATGCGGTGTAATAGGCTTCTTCGCGGTCCTGCCCGTTGGATCGGGCTTCTTGGTAACGGCCCAGCAGGAAGATGACATAGTCGGTGCCTGCTGCGATCGCCAGCATGGTCACCATGCTCACCGCATACGGGGTAAGGCCGATGATGTTGAGATTTCCCGCGGTGGCAGTCACACCTTGAGCGGCGAACAATTCGATACCGACAATGACTAGGGCCAACAACATCGTCACGATGGAGCGATAGACCATCAGCAGCATCACAATGATGACCACGATCGACAGCAGCGCCATCATCGCCATGCTCTTGTGCCCGGCGACACTGGTGTCGGCGACGACCACGGTGTTGCCGGTGACATACGCCTTCACCCCGGGTGGTGCCGGCACCGAATCGACCAGGTCGCGCACCGCCTTGACAGCTTCGTGGCTAGGCGTGGTGCCCTGGGCGCCGTCGAGGAAAACCTGGACGTAGGCAGCCTTACCGTCCATGCTCTGCACACCGGCGGCGGTCAGCGGGTCACCCCAGAAGTCCTGCACATTCTGCACGTGTGTGTGATCGGCATTGAGCTTGGCGACGATCTTGTTGTAGTAATCGTGAGCGCTGTCGCCCAGTTTGTCCTGCCCCTCGATGACGATCATTGCCGAGGAGTCAGAGTCGAACTGCTTGAACACCTTGCCGATGTTGAGCATCGACTGGAACGCCACCGAATTATGCGGGCTCAATGAGACCGAGTGCTGATCGGCGACCGCCTCCAACGGTGGAGTGACAACAGTGAGTACGACGGGTACCGCGATCCACAACAAGATGATGGGAACGGCCAGCACTCGGATCAGGTGCGCGATAAGCGGTCGACGAGGCGCAGAATGCCCATTGCTCATACTGATTTCACCAAACAGTAGATGAACGGTTTGATGGTGTCGCTGCTCGCACGGTCGTCGCGCACCTGACCGTCGACGGTCACCCGGCACTTGAGATCACTGAGGTCGCGATCACCTTGGGCCATGATGTTCGCTGACATTGACGGCAGGGTGGTCACAATCGTGAACGACCATGGCAGCGAAGCGTTTTCGATGAGATGGGGTTGGCCATTCTCGTCGAGATAGTTGATGTTCGCCGTTCCGCCCGCTCCGGTGATGTCATAGGTGATGTGCTTGGGATTGAAATTGGAGGTAATACCTGAGCCCTCGGCGGTGTTCGGTACGCGGCCACCGAAGTCGCGGATCCTCACAATCGCGTAGGCACCCAGGCTGACGACTACGACCAACAGGATCGGAATCCAGAACCGCCTCAACAGCCGGTACACCGCCTGCGTTCCTCCTATCCACTCCCGACCTGCCTACCGCCAGTCACAGCGGTGCGCCCCGTGGCACCGAGGCCCTGCCGGGCCTGCATCGTGGTAACGGAACTTGAGTTCCGTGTTGCCTCGAGAAGGAGGGTACCCCACCATTTGGGTTCGCCCAACTGAGCGGAGGCTCCTGCGGGCGCACTGTGGCAATAGGACTCCGGACCGGCACCCCCGCCCTTGGTGCCCGACGGAAATCTGTGCAATGCGTTTCTGCCGCGTCGAGGATCTCACCCCGATCGTGTTCCAGCGCAACGGTTTCAGCCCACCCAACACACGCCAAGCGAATGGTTGATGCGGCCGTTCGCTTCCCCGACGCGGGCGGACTCGGGCACGTCAGCGTTGAAGTGCGCGCCGCCGGAACGACTGGCCCGTACCAGGGTGCCCCCGAGACGGTGGAGGTCGTTTGCGCAATTGCCGCGAAGCGCGGCAGGCAATCCACGGCCCGCTGGCCTGGCTCGTGAGTATCGCGATCATCCAACTGCTTGCGGAGATCGGGAAAGGCCTTCTACCATAAACCGATAAACAATTAACGGGATAAGGCTGAGCTGGCCCTCGCAGATCGGATCGTCGCGATCAGGGGGTGAGACCCAGGACGTGAAAAGGAGATTGGCGTGCCCGATGACCCCGTGACAGCCAGGACGAGAAAGATCATCACCGAGGCTTACGAAGCCGCAGCTGGCGGCGACGGCGGCAAACTACTCGACTGCCTACATCCCGACGCTGAGATTTTCGAAGCGCCACTCTTGCCGTTCGGCGGAGTGTACCGAGGCGTGAAAGGTCTTGAGGAGCTTCTGACGAATATCACGCCGTGGATGAATATGTCCGGTATCCAGATGGTCAAAATCATGGCAGACGGCGAATGGGGGTGCGGCATCATGAAAACCCCAACGCAGGACGGTCAACTAATCGACATCGTCGAGATGTGGGAATTGCGAGACGGGAAGCTTTGGCGAGCCAAAGTGTATTATTTCGACATTAGTCCGCTGATCAAGGGCGAGGACCTGCGCGACTCCGGTACAGCCCACGCCCTCGGCGCTTCAGGTAGTAAATAGGGCGTGATTCGGCGGTGCCGCACAATAGTGATTAGTGAGTGATTAGTGCGTCCGCCGACCCCGAGTGTGCATTTAAGTCGGCATCTATCGCAGGTTACCGTTTGCTGACTTGAGCTGCGAAGCCAGCTCATCCGTCGATGGCAGCAAGCCTCCTATGACGAAGCGAGTTAACTGACTGGCTATGGTCGAAGTGCTGGGCTGCATGCGATCTTCGTAACTGGCCGAAATGAGCATGGCATTCGATACAATCGAAATGATGGCTATGCGAAGTACTAGATCAGAGTCCGACTTGGTAAGATGCTTCTGCGTAAAATACTCTCTGTTGTCTGGTGACAGTTCTCCCAACAGTGCAAGAATACGGCTGCGTATTATGCCGACATCAAAATCCGCCGGCGGCTCGATAAGCAGCGATAAAATGGTTTTGACGGATCCGCGGTGGCCTGCGATCAAATTCATCACTTTACACACGAATTCGTGAATAACATATTCTTCCGGGGTCGCGCGGTATAGCTCGTCAGTTCGCCAACTTTCGCTGGCATCAGACAGTATTTCTAGCATTGGATTTACTACCGCGGACATGAAAAGCTCCGCCTTAGAACCGAAATATCGGAAGATCAGATTTTCCGAGACACCCGCGTGTTCCGAAATGTCTTTCGTAGTCGTTCCGCGATAGCCTCGTTCCTCGAATAACTGTTGCGCCGACGTCAGCAGATGCTGCTGAGCGGTGCCGCGCTTGACACGCTTGCGGTCTACCGACTTTGCCACTGCTGCAGCATACAACCGGCTCTATCACTTTCGGCGGTGCGCGATTCATTAGGTCTATGACCCGCGCTGACCGGTCCCGTCAAGTCGGCGACTCCAGACTTGGGAGGATCTGCCCTACCCCACGCCCTGTGCTACGCGCCGGATCCCACCCTGTTCCTGATTGACGACTCAGCGCCGATAATTCCAGGCATACTTGAATTGCTCAGGTCGGGAATCCGAGGCCGCAGTATATAAAATCGACGAGTTCGTCGATGACGGTGTCACGGTCGGGAACAGCAGTCGGATCGGCATAGGTGCCGGCCAAAAATCCGGCGGTGGACCCGATCAGGAGCAACATGAGGCGTAACTGAAGTCGAGGGTTGGAACGTCGCAACCCGCACGCCTTAAGATACGCGTCGAACTGTGGCATGTCGGATTCGAACAGTGAGCTAATCAGCGTCAGCACCGCCCCGTCATCGAGATGGCTTGGGCCTTCGACCAATACCCTGAACGCGCTCATCGCGATGGTGCGGTTGCCGTGGACGAGGTCGTAGAGCATACCGACAAACTTGCGCGAGCGTTCTCGCTCATCGGCGGCCTCACCCTGCTGAACCTCGAGCCACTGCGGCATGAGGGACTCGAGCAATTCATACAACGGCTGGAAAACCGCTTCCTTGAGCAGTCCGTCCTTGGAGCCGTAGTAACGGAAGATCAGGTCCTCCGACACCTTGGCACGCTGGGCGATCTGTTTGGTGGTCGCCGCATACGGACCACGTTCGGCGAATAGCTCCCGCGCTGCCTCCAACAGCAGTGCCGGCGCAGAGCCCCGACGAACGCGGGGGCCCTTACGGGGCGGATACTCAACAGGTGCTTCTTTGCCAGGCGGCATCCCAATATCCTAGTCATCACGTGCTTGGTGGCGAGTTGCGTTCCGTTGATGATCACCGACGGCGACTCCTACCGCATGCGCCACGCCCAACACCACAAAACGCCAGCACCACCGCGCGTATCTCGTCGTCGGGCTCCCAATCTCTCAGCGTGGCATGCAGAGTCGTGACCCATTGAATTGGTCAGCGAGTTAATGGCCCTGGGCCGTTCAGGGTCACCACGCCGTCGCGACCGTCCAACGCGAGCGATGACCGCATCGGTGTAGCCGACACGAAACACTCCTTGATACCGCAGCGGCTCGGAGCCTGCTGGCCGAATTACCCTGGTGCCCTGCGTATTTCCATCGCTTGATGACGAGATCGGTCGGAATCCGAGCGATAGCCCGCGAAGTTCAGTGCCACTTGACTTGCCTCGCGGGGCTATCTAGATTGGGTGCGGTCGGATGCTTCACATTGTGCGGCGGGTATGGCTGGGCGCACCATGGCGATTCGATGCCGGTGAACACCGACGCGCCTGTTCAGGTCGTCCTTAACGGAGGAGAGTCCGATGGATGTCCCGCTGCTCGGCCGCAAGTCGAGCGGTTGTCGTGATAGGGGTTTGCCAGCCGGTGAACCTCGGCTGTTCGGAGCTTTGGCATGAGTGGTGGTCAAGTTGAGCACGGCGAAGTCCGCATGCTCATCGGCGGCGAACTGGGCCACGGCGCCGACGGTGCGCAATTCGCCAATCTTAATCCTGCAGACGAGACCGTTCTTGGTTACACATCGGACGCGAGCCCCGCTGATTTTGACCGCGCTATCGCCGCGGCCCGCAACGCCTTCGACAACACCGAATGGCGTAACGACCACAAACTGCGCGCGCAGTGTCTGCGACAGCTGCACGAGGCGGTGGTCTCGGAACGAGAGGCCCTTCGGGCCGAGCTGATTGCAGAAGCCGGCGCACCGGTTCTGATGACGACTATGGCGCAGCTGGATTGGCCGTTGGCGGAGAATTTTCTCTATCCGGCCGAGCTGATCGACCAATTCCCCTGGGTCCGCGATCTCCCGGATGGAACCCTGATGGGCCTGAACTCGCGAAGGCGCGTTACTAAAGAAGCGGTGGGTGTGGTTGCCGCGATCGTTCCGTGGAATTTTCCTTTCGAGGTGACCAGCAGCAAGATTGCTCAGGCTCTAGCCACCGGCAACACTGTGATCCTCAAGCCGTCTCCGGACACTCCGTGGAACGCCACGCGCCTCGGCAGGCTCGTCGTCGAGCACACCGATATCCCGCCCGGCGTTTTCAACGTGGTGCCCTGCTCGAACAACAAGGTCGCCGAAATGCTCTTGACCGACCCTCGGATCGACATGGTGTCCTTCACCGGCTCAACCGCGGTCGGCAAGCACATCGTCGAATTATCGGCGCCAACGTTGAAGCGTACATTTTTGGAATTAGGCGGAAAGTCCGCAATGGTCGCCCTGCCCGACGCTGATGCGGCCACAGTTGCGGCCACCGCGTCCTTCATGATGATGCATTCCGGGCAGGGATGCGGCTTGACGATGCGGATCCTGTTGCCGCAGAGCCGATATGGTGAGCTGGTTGACGCCGTCACCGACGCTGTCAAGCTGGTGCCCTACGGTGATCCCACCGACCCTGCAACGATTGCCGGCCCGCTCATTAACCAGCGACAGCATGACAGGGTGTTGAACTACATCGAGTCCGGACGCCTCCAGGGTGCAAAAATCACCGTCGGCGGTGGTCGTCCGGCCCACTTAGACAAGGGTTTTTACGTAGAGCCGACGGTCTTTCGCGATGTAGACAACTCAATGAAGATCGCCCGTGAAGAGATCTTCGGACCTGTTTTGACCGCGATACCGTATCGGGACATCGACGACGCCGTGTCGATCGCCAACGATTCGGAGTACGGGCTGGCGGGGGCGGTGCTGTCTGAGAATCCCGACGCTGCCTCACGCGTGGCACAGCGTATCCGGGCCGGTTCAATCATGATCAATGGCGCAATGTCTTACGGTGCCGACTGTCCGTTCGGCGGCTATAAGCAGTCTGGGATTGGGCGGCAGAACGGCGTAGAGGGCTTCGAGCAGTATCTCGAGACAAAAGCTATTGCCACCCCCCAGTAAGATACCCGCAAACCGCGGCGCAGCCGGCTTCGGCACTAACGGCGCGGGAAGTAGCGACACGTCATGTGGTCGCCAGAACGAATGCTGATTCAGACATCCGGCACTATGGCTGCTGTCAACGCCAATCCCTATGTGGCCGAAGCGGATCCGGGATTGCATGGACCGATCGCCGGTCGCTCGGTCGTGACGCGTCAGGTGGCTGCTCACCGGTCTGAAGAGGAAGGTCGAAAATGAGTCGCCGATATCGGGTAGCACATTATGGGACCGGCCAGATCGGTAAGCTCGCGCTGCGGCAAATACTCGACCGCAGTGAGTTCGAACTAGTCGGCCACCTTGTTCATACCAAGTCCAAGATCGGACTGGACACGGGCGAAATCGTTGGACGCCCAGCGACCGGGGTCAAAGCGATCGGAGACTTTGACGAGTTTTGCGGGTTCGACGTCGACTGTGTCGTCTACCTCGCCACGGACTTTGGGCGCGAGGCCGATGAAGTGATCGAGGAGATGTGTCGGTTGCTCGAATCGGGCAAGAATGTCGTCACAGCGACGTTCACCCGAATGGTCTATCCGCAATCCCTGCCCGCCGCGACGCTGATACGCCTCGAGAATGCATGCGCAGCAGGGCATTCTGGCTTCTTCGGCACCGGGGTGGCTCCGGGATTCACCATCGATGCTTTACCGATACACTGCGCTTCGCTCAGTGAAAACCCTCGGTCCGTTCGGATCTACGAGCGAGTGCTGCAAGGTACTTACGAAGACCCGCTGTCATTTCGAGCGCTTGGTTTCGGGTCAATCCCCGACGGTCCGATCTTCGATCTCCCTGCAGATGCGTGGCTGGGCCATTTCGAAGGTGCGGTTCGGATGCTTGCCGATGGTTTCGGATGGCAGTTGAGCGAAATCCG
>Ga0070671_100000291_pt1 | contig 34161 bp, 35 predicted proteins | sample KBSS73metaG_FD_65341 | JGI IMG/M metagenome (GOLD analysis project Ga0070671, IMG submission 65341) | Switchgrass rhizosphere microbial communities from Kellogg Biological Station, Michigan, USA - KBS S7-3 metaG | ecosystem: Host-associated > Plants > Roots > Rhizosphere > Soil ...
CCCGACACCACCACCAGCGCTGAGGAGGTGACCTCGACCGACACCATCCCGGCGCTCAGCGCCTGACAGAACGAGAAGATCACGCGGTCGTCGTCACACACCACGCCAGCGGGCTTGACCTCGATCAACGTCTGGCTGGCTCGTCACCCGAGGCTGAGACCTGTGGACAACTCGGGCGGCCGTGCCCGCTGACCCGCGGAACCGTCGGGGTCCCGGCCGACGGTCGGCCCATGACCGGCGACCCCCTCGAACCCGACCGCCCACCCATCACAGGCTGGCCGGAGCTGCTCACCGTCGCGCTGACCGTCGAGCCCGTGGTGTGGCGCGCACTGCAGCGCTACCTCGGCGGAGCGCTCGCGTCGCGGGCCTGCAGCGGCCGGCTGCGGGAGGCGGCGCGCTGGGCCGCGACCCGACACGTGCCGTGGGATCCCCTGTCCCGCGGGCTCCACGCGCTCGGGGCCGACTGCGACTGCGAGGCCTGGGAGGTGCTCAGCCGAGGTTGTTGGTGCTGAAGGTGTCGCAGCGGGCCGGGTCGCCGCTCTGGAAGCCGGTGGTGAACCACTTCTCGCGCTGGGCGGAGCTGCCGTGCGTGAACTGGCTCTGGTCTACCCGGCCACCGCCGAGGTTGCTCTGGATGAAGTCGTCGCCGATGCGCTCGGCCGTGTCCAGCGCGGCCGCGACGTCGGCCTGGGTCACGTCCTGCACCAGCGGCCGTCCGGAGGCGGTCGGCGTGGTCGTGGCGTGGTTGCCCCAGACGCCTGCGTAGCAGTCCGCCTGCAGCTCGAGGCGGACCGAGCCGGAGGTCGGCCCACTGTCGCCCGCGCGGACCTGCCGGTTGGTGCCGAGCAGGTTCTGGATGTGGTGGCCGTACTCGTGCGCGATCACGTAGGCCCGGGCGAACGGGCCGCCCTGCGCGCCGAACCGCGACTCGAGCTCCTGGAAGAAGGTGAGGTCGATGTAGACCTCGTTGTCGGCGGGGCAGTAGAACGGCCCGACGTCCGACGTCGCGCTCCCACAGCCGCCGGTGTTCACCGAGCCGCTGAAGAAATTGGTGCGCGGTGGTTGGTAGGTCTGGCCGGCGCGGGCGAAGGCGTCCGACCAGTAGCCGTCGAGCGAGTTGACCACCGCGGTCACCTCGCAGTCGAGGTTGCTGTTCGCGTCCGCGCCGGTGCGGCAGGCCTCAGCGATGGTCGTGGTGTCCGCGGACTGGCCCTGTTCCAAACCGGACAGTCCACTCGGCAGGGCGAATCCGCCTCCGCCCGTCCCGCCGCCCCCGCCGAGCGCGGAGATCAGGAAGAAGAGGATGAGCCCCACGATGCCGAGGCCCCCGCCGCCCAGCGCGACGCGCCCTCCGACGCCGCCCCCGCCGCCCCCGCGACGCAGGTCGTCGATGTTCGACGTGTCCAGGTCCGCGTTCTCGTCGAACCGCATCGTGCTCCTCCTCCGACGCCCGACCGGTCTCCGGTGGGTCGACGACGAGATCCCACCACACCAGCGGGATCGGGTCGACACGGCTTCATTACGCTGCGGGGTGTGTCGGAGGGAACGGCGTCGTCGCCTCGGTGGCTGGACGAGGGGGAGATGCGCTTCTGGCGTGCCTGGATCCTGTCCTCCACCCTGCTCGACTCCCGGCTCAACCGGGACCTGCAGGACAACCACGGGATCTCGCACACTGACTACGCGGTGCTGGTCGTGCTGTCCGAGCAGGCGGACCGCCGCATGCGGATGAGCGCCCTCGCCGACACCCTCGCGATGTCGAAGTCCCGCCTGTCCCACCAGGTCTCCCGCCTGGAAAAGGCCGGCCTCGTCAAGCGGGACGGAGACGTCTCCGACGGCCGCGGCATCTACGCCTGCCTCACCCCGGCCGGGCTCACCCTGCTCGAGCAGGCCGCCCCGACCCACGTCGAGGGCGTCCGCCGCTACGTCGTCGACCTCCTCAGCGAGTCCGAGCGCACCCAGGCCGCCGCCTTCCTCGAGCGCGTCGTCAAGGGCCTCCGCACGATCTCCTCCGACTCCCCGACCGGCTAGGCTCCGTCTCGGAAGCGTGGCAGAGCGGCCGAATGCACTCGCCTTGAAAGCGAGCGTCACGAAAGTGACCGGGGGTTCGAATCCCTCCGCTTCCGCCAGGTCAGCGTCATGATCACCGATCTTCGCAGGTCTCGCGTGGGAGCGTTGACAGCAACCGGTGACAGCAACGCGAATGAGGCTGGTGCGCGGCCTGAGGGCCGTGTTCCGCAAGGCAGTTGGGCGTGGCGGCGTTGGTCGTCGAGAAGAGCTTGATCACCGTGGTGAGGTACAAGGCGGTCTCGGTAGAGGCTGATCGGTAACCAGCAGTAGGGATCGGCTGGTACCTCAGGCGGTACCTCGCCAGGGTGCTTGCCACTGCTGCTCCGCTGACGGCAGGCTCACGGAAGATCATCTCGCGAATCCGGGGGGAATACGATGGTCAGACGCTTGCTGCGAGCATCGGTGGTCAGTGCGGTGGCAGTGTGTCTATCGGCGACGTTCAGCCCCGCCGCCTCGGCTGCCGTCCCGGCGAACTTCTGCGATGGGAAGTCGGAAGAGACCGTTGTCCGCACCTACTCACGGGGCAGCCTCGCCATCCCGCTCCGGTGTGGAACGGCCACCTACGGTCTCCGTCATGTCGTCCAGAAGGGCCGTTGGAACGACGCCTTCGACTCTCGAATCGCCAACACCATCGCGAGGGGGACAGTCAATGCCGCCGGTACGATCTACGGCGAGATGACAGACCGCTGTGTCAACACGTTCCGTGTGGTGGTGAATCAGGGCGCCATCGGAGGATCGGGGTTTCGTCCGCAGGGGGTCATCACTGCCTATGAAGTGACGTATCCCAACACCGCGAGTGTCCGGCCCGAGGGAGCTGTGCCTGCTCAGCGCACTGACTGCTTGATCTACGAGCCCGTCGCCGGGCCCTAGAACCTGTTAGCTGGAAGGACAGCCCGTTCCATGCAATGGACTAGCGAGGAGCTACACCGAGAGGTGCGGAAGCCGCTTGAGAGCCCGGCTCCAGCGGCCGACGAGCGAAGGATCGACGTCACTGGCGTGGCGCCGGGTCCAGACGACAGCCTCGTCATCGACGTTGAGGTCGCCCCCCGCGCGGGCACAAGCGTTCAGCGATGGCGGTTGGGCTTCCGATCGATGTGGGCGGACGTCCGTGAGCTTCCGCTCGAGTCGGCGGGGCTGACGGTTCGGGCGAACATCGAGGAGTGGTGGGATACCGGTGCCGAGGAGGACGGGCCCGGTCACCTGGTGAACGCTCGCAGGACCGGCTGAGCCGCGGGTCGACTCTCCGACCGCGCTACTGAACGAGGCTACTCATCGGGGTTCTTGGATGGGCCGGTCGATAGGGCGGCTCCGAGGTGTGTCAGAGCGGCCGCCTTCTCGGTCAGGTTGCCGTGGGCTCGACCGTCATCGTGATCTTGGATGTCGCCGTGTCCAGCGATCTCCCGGACCACGTGCGGAGGCGCGCCAAGCGCCAGGAGTAGGGAGACGGCGGTGTGGCGGCCCCGTCTGCGCGGTGTTCGGCACACACGGGAGCGCGCGTGCCGCCGACGCGGTCCGACGGGCACACGGTCACCATCGTCAGCAACAACTCCGAGCAAGCCATCCAGGCGTGCGTCGACGCGCACGCCCTGGCCGACGAGATTGACGGCGTAGTCGGACGGACCCCCGCCCGCGCGCAGGAGGTCAGAGATCTGCGTCGCGGCCGTAGGCACCCATCGTGTGTGCCGCGCCGCGGCCGTCGGAGCGGGCTACCGGGCGGCCGTCACGAACGCGAAACGCGATTTCGGTGTGATCGGTGGTCGACACTTCACCCAGGGCTGCTGCCGACGAGCCGTCGTCGAGGACCAGGCGGAGCCGCGGCAGATTCTTCGGGGCAAAGGTGCGTCGGAGCCCGGTGACGGCGTCGATGATCCGGAACCGGGCCAGGAGTCCGGTCTCGCCGGCGTCATCGGTCTCGACGACGATCGTGACCTGGTCGTCGGGGCGAGCGGAGCACACTGCGTCTTGGGCGCTGGAGAGTCGGCCGACTCCGAGGAGGGCGATGACTCCGTCCTGGGTGAGGTCGACCGGGTCGCCGGACACTTCGTCCACGACACCGGTCGGGGGTGTCCACGGCACCGACATCTCGACTGCGGGTGGGGCGTAGGGCAGGTGGGCGCGGCCGTCGGTGTCGGGGAGGTCGATGTCGGCCAGATGCTCGCAGGCGCAGGTGAGGTCAAAGGCATCTCCGAACCCGTAGGCAGTCTCGGCAAGAGACGCCGCGCCGTGGAGCAGAGTGAGCGCCAGTTCGGCCTGGCGCAGCATCGGACGTCCCTGCGTCTGCGATTCGAGCGCGAGTGCCAGCAGCAGCGCCTCGAACCCGGCCACCTCTGCCGAGGCGGTCCGGAGCGCCTCGGTGTCCAGCAGCCCTGTCAGGGACCTGGCGCGCAGGCGTCGGGTCCCGTCCGTGTCACCGGTGAAGGGTAGTCGCTCCAGCCAGACTCGGGCGAATGCCCCGAGCGAGGTGCCTGCGTCGCCGCTTGGGGCTTGGGGGGCTGCGGAGGACCGTGACCGCTCGGCGTCGTCCACGAGAACCGCAAGGTAGAGCGCTCGCTTGCCGGGGAAGTTCGAGTAGACCGCTCCACGGGTCAGGTCCGCCCGATCGGCGATGCGATCCACCTTCGCCTCGATGAAGCCGTGTTCGGCGAACTCCTCTCGGGCCGCTCCCAACACCGCCGATCGGGTTTGCTCTTGCTGCTCAGCCCGGCTCAACCTCCCCATGGCCCACCTCCACCGCAGACGATACAGTCAACATCCAGATGTTCAGAACATCTGAATCGACGAATGCGGGGAGGCGAACGTGGTTGACCTTGGCTTCGAGGTCCGTGACCTGGTCAAACGATTCGGCAGGAACACGGCCGTCGACGGGGCGAACCTGGAAGCGCCTCAGGGAGAGGTGTTCGGACTGCTCGGGCCAAACGGCGCAGGTAAGACCACCATCATCCGAGTGCTCGCGACACTGCTCCGACCCGACGCAGGCACGGTCCGCGTCCGTGGAATCGACGTCGAGCGCGAACCGGCCAAGGTGCGGCAGCGCATCGCGTTGTCCGGCCAGCACACCACTGTCGACGATGAGTTGACCGGCCGGGCCAATCTTGTCCTCATCGGACGTCTCCTCAATCTCACCGCCTCCGACGCCAGGACACGGGCGGCCGAACTCCTGGCCCGGTTCGGCCTCGACGAGTCCGCCGACCGATCCGTGGTGGGCTACTCCGGGGGTATGCGGCGTCGACTCGATCTGGCTGCCGGGCTGGTCGGTCGCCCGGAGGTGCTCTTCCTCGACGAACCCTCAGTGGGGCTCGACCCTGGTAAGCGTGACGACCTGTGGCACATCATCCGAGGACTTGCCGAGGACGGCATCACCGTCCTGCTGACCACCCAGTACCTCGAAGAAGCCGACGCCCTGGCGAACCAGATCTCGGTCATCGACCACGGCCGGGTCATCGCGACCGGAACACCCACCGACCTCAAACGCCGCGTCGGCGGCCACGCCGTCGTCGTCCGACCAGCAGCAACCGATATCGAACACGCCGCCCGCACACTCACCGCGGTGACCGGTCGTCAGCCCGACAGATCCCACCGCGACGAACTCATCACCCCGGTCACGGACCAGAACACCTTCTTCGAGATCACCGCCGCGTTGCACCATCACGGCGTCGGCATCAACGAGATCGCCCTCCGCCTCCCGAGCCTCGATGAGGCATTCCTCGCCCTCACCGGAACGCGCACCCGCGATGCAAAGGACGGCGCATGATCTCGCAGACGACCACGTCGAACCCCCGCCGTTCCGACGTGCTGATCCACAGCCTGCTGCTGGCCCGCCGGAGCCTGGTGAAGACCACGCGCAACCCCGGGCCGATCATCAACGGCGTCCTCACCCCCGCGCTATTCATGATCTTGTTCCTCTACCTGTTCGGAGGCTCGGTAGCCGGATCGACCGGCGACTACCTGCAGTACCTCTTCCCCGGTGTGCTCGTCATGGGTGCCGGACTCACCGGCATGGTCTCCACCGGCACGAACATCACCACTGACCTGAAGAACGGGGTCACCGACCGCTTCCGAAGCCTGCCGATCAGCAGACTCGCCCCGCTCCTCGGCTCCGTCCTTGCGGACCTGCTCCGCTACCTGGTCGCCGTCGCGCTGCTGCTCGCCGTGGGCACTCTGCTCGGCTTCCGCGTCCACGGCAGCGTCGCGGCTGCAGCCGGGGCCATCGGGTTGGCGATCTTGTTCGGATTCGCCCTGAGCTGGCTCGCCGTGTTCCTCGGCGTGCTGGTCAGAGACGCCAACGCCGTCCTCGGGTTTAGCTTCATCGCCTTCCTGCCCCTCCAACTCGGCAGCAGCCTCGCCGCACCCACAAACACCCTGCCGGGCTGGCTCCAGACATGGGCCGACATCAACCCCGTCACCCACGCCATGGACGCCTGCCGCGCCCTTCTCAACGGCGCCGACGTTGGGTCCACCGTCGTTCAGACTCTCGTCTGGTCGGCGGTCCTCGTCCTACTCTTCTGCCCGTCGGCGGTCGCGATCTACGGCCGCCGCGAGTAGGCGCCCGACGAGCACGTCTGTCCGCTGCCCCGCGATCATCGGCGTGGCGATGGCCTCCCAGTGGGCCATCGGGACCTCGTTCCGTGTCGTGGGGCCGTGTCGGGTCCAGATGATGGGGGTCGTGTCGTCGGGTCTTTCGTCGTGGTCGTCGGGTCGCGGGGTTCAGACTTTCTCTACCTGGTCAAGGCGCCTGCGGCGCCCGCCGCACAGGCCTGCGGCCTCCGGCCGAACCCGCGCGGCGCGGCCCGGCGACAGAAGCCTCAAGTACGGCAATGCCCCGATTAGAACTTTCCCGGAACCTTGACATATCGCCGTAGAACAGCCCGGCCCCGTTCAGTCAAAGCGACGTCGGAGTTGCGTACCTGCCACGCAGCAACCTCGCGACTGACAAGGAAGCGCTCACATAGGGTCTTAAGTACCTGCTCGGCGTCATCTGGCGCCTCCAAATACGCGCGCTTGGCGACGTCTCTTGGCAACAAGAACTCGGCTCCAAATGCGCGAGCGCGGGCTTCGACGGTGTCGGCGACCCGCCCGCCGAGGACCTCTGCCACGGGGAGTGCATTGTCTCTGTCAAACAACAGATGTGCGATTTCATGCGCTAGGGACGCTCGCCGTCCTGCCGTGCTCGATGAATGCTGGCCATTTCGATTGATGATCGCTACCGGCCCGTGACGGGATCCCCAGGCAGCAAGTGCGTCGAGCTCTGGCGGCAGGTCGGCTTCCGAAACTGAGACGCCAAGATCGCGAAGGATTCGCTCCGGATCTACCGGTTGATCGATGGCAAGTTTCAATCGGCGCCGCAGCCATGTCGACAAATTGTAACCATCGTCGTAAGCGTACGCAGTTGGACTTATTGCGCGACGAGCTGCAGTCGAAAGGCGGTCGAGAACGGTGGTGTCGGATTTAGAGGCACTCTGTATTGCAGCCAAGACCGAGCCGATCTGACTGGCCTCCAGATGTGCAGTCATACGTGCGACCGCAAATATTTCATCCAATGCCGGGTCATCCTGCGTAGAAATCCAAACTGACGTGTCACCGATGGATTCCTCGACGGCTGAGAGCTTGTCTGGAGGCAGCCCAGTCACTATCGAGGCTTGCGTTCGATAGCCGACGTGTGTCCGCGAGGCCCACTTCTCAACGCTGCCCTGGGAGATGTGAACCATGCCCTCACGGTGTGCTTCCAGGAGGTGATCAACAAGATCGGTGAGGACGCGGAGGCCTTCCACCACAGCAATGCGAACAACGGAATCTTCTGTTGCGACCGCCAGATTTCGACCTTCGCGGGTTATAACCGCCCATGATAATGTCCCCGGTTTAAGTAGAGAACCAAGATCGTGGCTATTCGCGAACTGCTGAAAGAGCGACTCGCTGACCTGCCTTTGAGCTGCAGGTTCCTTGCTTAAACGGGATCGGTAAGCGAGTAGTACATCAGGGATGGAGGAAACTTCAAGTCCAAGTGGAAGCCCATCCTCCCATGCAATGTATGGCCATGAGGTCGCGAGCCTAGAGATGAGATGGTCGACTTCGACACTGATCCATGTAGTATTGCCAGCGGGCGCGGTATCGCTATTTCCTAGCTCGACACCTAGCTCGATACTGTGGACCAAGCCGCTGGCGTCCGGGTCGCCTGAAAGTGTGTGGAGGCTGAAAGGGCCAGCAGAGAACGATGCAACTCCGAGTGGTCGCGCCCTTGTGGGCGCCCTGAGTAGAAAGTCTTCATCGGGGAGCCAATCAGCGCGAATGCTAACCGGGGCGATTTCTTCCGCCCGTTCGTCGCCAGTTTCAAGATCCTCGACAAGCAGCCAGGCGCGCGCCAACGAGCTATGAGCGAACGCGTCGCGAAGCGGTATTCGTGCCTGTCGGATCGAATGATAGATATCATCGGGCACCGGCACATACAGATAGACTTCTTTGTTGCCCTCTTCCGCGACGAATGCTGCGAGGTAGTGGTGGCCCTCTGTGTCGACGCAAGAGTATAACTTCGGGCCGTCATAGTTGATGAATATCTCATCGATCTTAAGCTGCCCAATGAATTCACTAGCTGTATCCATGGAGGTCATTCCTCAACCACTGAGAAGAATGTCTCGGGCTCAATTCCAACGGGTACCCACCAGTTGATGTGGGAGTCAAGCTGGCGGGGTGAACCCTCTGGGTAAATGGGATCTTGCTTAGCTAACCCATGGGGTCTACTCAGTGTTGCCGCTGCAACTTTGCGATTAGCAAAGCCTTTAAGTGCTTGCCTGGCAAGGTTTAGGTCTGACGTTTCGGTAAAAACAGACAAGGCGCAAAGATTACACAGCTCTGTATCTGAGAACTCTGCCAGCTTCTTTCTGTACCGAGGCGTATCGATTGGCCGTTCGAAATCCGCTGGTATGACGGGATCATTCTTAACGAAACGGTATACTGGCCCGTCAGTAGCCTCGGCGTCGGCTGGTGGGCACTGATCAGGTGTCGTCTCCGGCCACTCGAAAAACCGTTCTGGTTCAAGCTCGCTCTGCGTCAAAATTCGTCCCAGATCGAATTGTGCCCAATGGTGATTAGGCATCGAACGCGTACTGAACAGGCTGGTAGCGTCCTCGCTACGGACAGCAACCAACTTCTTCACGTCCCTACTTCGCTCGTCGACCTGCCGACGTTACCTCTGCCAACGACGCACGTGCACGCTCGATGCGCTGAATGGCTCACTCAGTTGAGCGGAGTAGGGGACGCAACTCAACGGCGTGCCCTCGCCGGGCGGGCAGATCAACAGGATGGCGGCCCGCGCCGTCCCGACGACCTCCCCGAGGGCTACCACCAGTCCACTCGTGGGCGGAGCTTGCGTAGGTCGGCCGGCGGTGGCGTCGAGGCCGCCCACGAGCGGACGGGCGGTCGGGCTGCGCCAGGTCGACGGGACGGCGCTCAGGGGGGCACTGTGGGGGCGTCTAAGGGCCACGCCGGGGGACAGCAACTGACAGCAACCCGTGCCGCAACCCGGCTCGATCAGCCCGTCCGAGCCCGTACCCCGATGAACGGCTGAGCAGTCAGAACGCCGCCTGACCAGCGCGCCAGCACACCTTGAAAGCGAGCGTCACGAAAGTGACCGGGGGTTCGAATCCCTCCGCTTCCGCCAGTTACCGGAAGAGGCCCGTGGTCGCCAGTGCCACTCGGCGACGTGCGGTGGGTTCGTCGTCGTGGAAGCGGTCCACTCCCCAGGAGAGGGCGAGGAGGAGGTCGTAGACCTCTTCGGCGGTGACGTCGGGGGTCGCGTCGCCCGCGGTCCTCGCCTCCTCGAGGAGGGTCGCCGTCCGTGCGACGAGGGGGTTGCAGGCCGACTGGACGGATGAGTCGGCGTCCTCGCGGGCGGTCGCGAGGCAGGTCGGTAGGTCGTGCCAGATGCGGAGCCGCCAGGTCAGTCGTTGTAGCCATTCGGCGAGGGCGGCGCGCGGGGGCAGGGCCCGGGCCAGTTCGTCCGCCTCGTCCAGGGCCGCGGTGATGCTCGCCTGCATGACGGCGGCGAGCAGGTCGTCGCGGGTGGGGAAGTTCCGGTAGAGGGTCGCGTTGCCGACGCCCGCGCGCAGGGCGATGCCGTCGAGGGGGGCGAGCACGCCCTCGGCCTCGAAGGTCTCCCGGGCCGCACGCACGACGGCGTCCCGGTTGCGTTGGGCGTCGGCGCGCAGGGGGCGGGCGCCGCCCTGGGGGGCGGGGGTCACACGAGCTCTCCTTGACGAAGTGGGGAGTGTCCCCACATAGTTGAGTGATCTGGGGATGGTCCCCACTTATCAAGGAGTCTAGATGACACTCGACGGTCGGACGGTGCTGGTGACGGGCGCCAACGGTGGGCTCGGGGAGCAGTTCGTGGCCCAGGCGCTCGAGCGGGGCGCGGCGAAGGTGTACGCCGCGGCACGCTCGCCGCGGAGCTGGGCGGATCCGCGGGTCCAGCCGCTCACCCTCGACCTCACCGACCCGGACCGGGCCGTGCCGGTGGCCCGGGCGGCGTCGGACGTCGACCTGCTGGTCAACAACGCCGCCATCGCGCCGGAGGGCGACTCGATCTCCGGACCGGAGGCCGAGCTCCGCCGGATCTTCGAGACGAACTTCTTCGGGACCCTCCGCCTCGCGAACGCCTTCGCGCCGGTCCTCGCGGCCAACGGCGGCGGCACCCTGGTGAACATCCTGTCCTCGGCGGCCTGGGTCACCATGCCGACCGGCTACGCGGCGTCGAAGGCGGCGATGTGGTCGGCGACCAACGCGCTGCGCACCGAGCTCCGCGCACAGGGGACGCACGTGGTCGGGCTGCTCGTCGGCATGATCGACACCCCGATGTCGGCGCGCTGGGACGTGCCGAAGGTCAGTGCGGCCGCCGTCGTCGCCCAGGCGTACGACGCCGTCGCGGACGGGTCGCTCGAGGTGCTGGCGGACGCCCAGACCCAGGAGCTGAAGTCCCGGCTCGACACCCCGGCGGAGACGCTCTACCCCTGGCTCGACGAGCAGATCGCGCTGCTCGTCGGCTGACTCACACCAGCCCGCTCAGGACCTCCTGAACCGTGACTGGGCGCCGTCCCAGGACCGTCTCCAGCAGCGGGTCGGTGGCCGCGAACTCGCCCGCCCGGGCGGCGCGGAAGAGGCCGGAATGCGGTGACGCCGTCGAGGGCGTCGTCCAGGACCGCGGCGAGGTCGGGATGGGCGGTCCAGGAGACCGGGCCGTCCGCGGGCAGGGCGAGCGTGCCGGCCCTGCTCGCCGCCGACGAGCCGGACCTCGCCCTCGCCGACGCGATGCTCGACGCCGTCGCCGCCCGGATCCTGACCACGGCTCCGCCGGCGTCGGACACCGGTCCGAGCGCCGTGGCCGTCACGATGCCGACCGCACTTCCGGACCTGCCCGCGCTCACCGACGCCGAGCGGGCGTTGATGGGCGAGTGGCTCACCCGCTCGCTGCGGAGTGGGTGACCGAGTCCGGGACCCACCGCAGGACGTCACCGGGTTGGCAGTCCAGGACCCGGCAGACCGCGTCCAGTGTGGAGAACCGCACCGCCTTGGCCCGCCCGTTCTTGAGGACCGCGACGTTCGCCGGGCTGATCCCGACGGCCTCGGCGAACTCCCCGACGGACATCCGCCGCTGCGCGAGCAGCACGTCGATGTCGACGACGATCGCCATCAGACCACCGCCTCGAGCTCGCGGCGCAGGCCGGTCGCGGTGCGGAGCAGGCCGAGCATCACGGTCATCAGGAGCGCGAAGGCCACGCCCATCAGCCCGATGCCGCCGGCGATCAGGATCAGGCCAGGGGCGTCGTCCAGCTCGCCGACGAGCGCGGCCATCCCGGCCACGAGGAGCGCGGCGAGCAGGCCCGCGGCCGTGATCACCCACACCCAGCGGTCGGCGGACTCGTCGAAGATCACCTCCCGCTCCACCCGGTTCAGCAGGACCCAGAGCGCGAGCAGCCCCAGCTCGATGCAGGCCACCGCCAGCACCGGGACCACCATGAAGACGAGGTCGAAGCCGTCGAACGGGCGCGTCAGCTGGGTCAGCGGCACGACCACGAGCAGGACCTGGGCGGTCAGCGCCGAGAGGGCGAGGAGGACGAGCACCGCGCGCAACGCACGGAGGGCGACTCGGTTCATACATCGACTATCGAGCGAAACCTATCGAAAGTCAATACGACGCGGGCGCGAGAACGCCCGCACCCCGATCGGGATGCGGGCGTCGTCGGCGGTGGGTCAGTTGCGGCGGGCGCCGTCCAGCTCGGCGAGGTAGCCCTCGACCCGGCTGCCCGCCGTCGCGGACAGCGAGCCCCCGAGGACCTTCTCGGCGATCTGGGTGGAGAGCGCTCCGACGTCCCCGCGCAGGCTCTGCTCGGCCGCGGCGCGCTGGGCGGCGATCTCGGTGTCGGCGCTCGCGCGGATCGCGGCGGCCTCGGCCTCGGCCTCGGCGCGCAGCCCGGCGCGGATCTCGGCGCCCTCGGCGCGGGCGGCGTCCCGGATCGAGCTCGCCTCGGCGCGGGCCTCGGCCAGCTTGGCCTCGTACTCCTCCTTGAGGCGCGCGGCCTCGGCCTGCGCCTCCTCGGCGCGGGCCAGCCCGCCGTCGATCTTGTCCGCGCGCTCGGCGTAGATCTGCTCGAACTTCGGCAGGATCACCCGCGACAGCAGCAGGAAGACCGCCGCGAAGCAGACGAGGCCGACGACGACCTCGGTGATGTTCGACCCCAGCGGCGGCTCGAACCCGCTCAACACGAACAGCACCAGATAGAGGATCAGCGCTGCCGCCACGACGCCTGCGACGATCGCAGCGCCCTTCGCGTTCTTGCCACCGGAACCGTGCTCGGCCATCGAACCCCCTTCTCCGGGTATGAATCTAGGCGGTCGTCGACCGGCGGCGCCACCCACCCCTGCACCATGGACCGGTGCTGATCGACCGCGCGGGCCGCCGCTACCCCCTGGACGAGCCCCGCTGGTGCGGCGCAGACGGGTCACCGGTGACCGTCGAGCCGGGCGCGGGGATCACCCGGGACCGGGTCGACCGGGCCGTCCGCTCGCAGTGGCGGTACGCGGCGGCGCTCCCCGTGACCGTCGAGCCGGTGTCCATCGGCGAGGGCTGCACACCCCTGCTGAGCAGGGAGTTCGACGGTCTGGAGGTGGGGGTGAAGCCGGAGTGGTTCAATCCCACCGGCAGCTTCAAGGATCGCGGCACCACGGTGATGGTCTCCGTGCTCAAGGCGCTCGGGATCGGCGCGATCCTGGAGGACTCCAGCGGCAACGGCGGGTCGTCCGTCGCCGCGTACGCGGCTGCGGCAGGCATCACGGCGACGATCCTCACGCCCGCGTCCACCTCTCCGGCGAAGATCCAGCAGAGCCGGGCGCACGGGGCGCGCGTGGAGCTCGTGCCCGGGACGCGTCAGGCCACCGCCGACGAGGCGGTCCGCCGCTCGGCGGAGACCACCTACGCCAGCCACAACTGGCAGCCCTTCTTCCTGCAGGGCACGAAGCTGCTGGCCTACGAGATCTGGGAGGACCTGGGCTTCGCCGCACCCGACGCGGTCGTGCTGCCGTGCGGCGCGGGCAGCCTGGTCCTCGGTTGCCGCATGGGGTTCGACGAGCTGGTCGCGGCACGCGAGATCGCCCGCGCGCCGCGGCTGCTGGTCGCCCAGCCCGAGCACTGCGCGCCGCTCGTGCGCGCCTTTCGCGGCGAACCGGAGGCGTCCCCGCGCCCCACGGTCGCCGAGGGCACGGCGATCGCCCGCCCCGTCCGCGCCCCCGAGGTGCTGGCGGCGGTCCGCGCCACCGGCGGCGACATGGTCGCGGTACCGGAGGCGGAGATCGGCCCGGCCACCCTGGAGCTGGCCCGCACCGGTCTCTACGCCGAGCCCACCAGCGCACAGGTGCTGCCCGCCCTCCGGGCCTTCCGGCGCAGGGGTGCGCTGGATCCCGGCGAGCGGGTGGTGACGGTCCTGACCGGGTCCGCCCTCAAGGCGGCGGACGCGGTGGCTCAGCTGATGGTGCAGGCCGTCCCGTAGGCGCACACCTCGGTCCAGGTGTCGCCCATCTCCGTGGTGTCGAAGCGCATCGCCACGATGGCGTTCGCCCCGTGCGCGGTGGCCGCGGCGATCAGTCGGTCGATCGCCTCCTGGCGGGAGGACTCGAGGTTCTTCGTCATCCCCTTGAGCTCACCCCCGGCCAGCGACTTGAACGCGGCGCCGATCTGGGAACCGACGTTGCGCGAGCGCACCGTCAGGCCGAACACCTCGCCGTGGACGTGGGTGATCTGGCGCCCCGGGACGTCGTTCATGGTCGTGATCAGGATGGGTGAAGTCATCGATACTGCGTACGCACTTCTCCCACCTAGTGCAAGCTCCAATCGGAGTTCATGCTGGTCACCGAGCCGGATCGGAGAGGAAACCAGGTGACCAGCACGATCGTGGACATGTCGTTCGCCGAGCAGACGGATCTGAGGACGGCCGCCCTGCGCGCCCGCCGGATGTATCCGGGTGAGATCGGCGAGCTCGTCCACCGCGAGCTGCTGGCCTACGCCGACTTCGGGCACCGCTTCGCCCGGGACGCCCTGATCCCGGACCTCGCGGCCCGGATCCTCGCCGAGGCCGAAGACCCTCGCGTCAGGGGGAGCTGACGCGTGCCCTCGCCCCCCGGCGCCCTACTCGGGCGCCGGGGGACGAATCGTGTCCACGACCCTCTGCACGCGCCGGGTCCGGGTCGCCTCGGCCTTGGCGCTCTCGACGGCGCGGACGTGCTCCTTGCGGGCGCTGAACGCCAACCCGTCGAAGCGCTCCCGCAGACCCGCCGCCGCCAGCGCGGCGGCCAGGTCCTCTGGCACGTCGACGGTCCGCGGCGCGGTGTCGAGCGCGATGTCCACCTCGACCTCGTCGCCCGCCGCCACGCCCGCCGCGGTGCGGTTCTCCGCGCTGAGCGGTACCAGGTGTCGCCCGCCCATCACCGCCAGCGTGGTGCGGTAGACGTAGGAGCCCAGCCCGATCGTGACGGGGGCGCGCTTGCCCGCGCCCAGCGCCTCGACCACCTCGGTGGGGACCTCGAGGCCGGTGGCGGTCTTCCCACCGAGCTCCACGGTCGTCGTGAACCTCATCCGGTGAGTATGGCGGGCCGGACGTCCCCGAAACGGGTCGATTGCTCGAAACCGTGTGCGGCCTGCAACAGCGCGAGCTCCCCGCGGTGGGCACCGACGAGCTGCAGACCGATGGGCAGCCCGTCCGGGGTGAACCCGGCGGGCACCGACATGGCCGGGTGCCCGAACGCCGAGATGAGGTACGCCGAGCGCATCCAGTCGATGTAGGACCCCTGCGCGACGCCTGCGATCTCGGTCGGGTACTCCAGCTCCACCGGGAACGGGGGGACCTGCGAGACCGGCAGGGCCAGCAGGTCCCACGACTCGAAGAACGTCCGCATCCGCTGGTAGAGGGCCGAGTGCAGGATCTCGGCGCGGGCGACGTCGGCTCCGGCGAGCCGCCGCCCCTCCTCGATGTTGCCGACCAGCGTGGCCTTCATCCGGTTCCGGTGGCGGCTGAGCACCGTGCCGAGCGACATGGCGAAGTGCCAGGCGCGCAGGGTGCGGAAGACCTCGTCCGCGCCGCGCAGGTCCGGGTCGGCGCGCTCCACCGTGGCCCCGAGCTGCTCGAACACCCGGACCTGGCGCTCCAGAACGGCCGTGACCGCGGCGTCGACCGGGATCGAGCCGCCGAGATCGGGGGACCAGGCGATGCGCAGGCCGCGCAGGTCGCGCTCGAGCGGCACGTCGAACACGGAGCCGGGGACGTCGATCGCGATGGGGCTGCGGGTGTCCGGACCAGCCATCACGGACAGCAGGAGCGCGACGTCGGACACGGTGCGCGCCATGGGTCCCTGCACGCTCATCGTGGCGTAGGCGGCCTCGTTCGGCCAGGTCGGGACCCGTCCCGGCGCCGGGCGCAGGCCCACGACGTTGCAGAAGGACGCGGGGTTGCGGAGCGAGCCGCCCATGTCGCTGCCGTCGGCGAGCGGGTGCATGCCCGTGGCCAGCGCCGCCGCCGCGCCGCCGGAGCTGCCGCCCGCGCTGCGGCCCGGGGCGTAGGGGTTGCGGGTGGCGCCGAAGACCGGGTTGACGGTGTGCGAGCCCGCGCCGAACTCGGGCACGTTCGTCTTGCCGAGGGTGATCGCGCCCGCGCGCTTGAGCCGCTCGATGACCAGCTCGTCGGTGTCCGGGACGTCGTCGGCGTGGATCGGCGAGCCCCTGGTGGTGCGGATGCCCGCGGTCTGGTGGGTGTCCTTGTGCGCCATGGGGATCCCGTGCAGGGGCGGGAGGTCCTCGCCCGCGGCGAACCGGGCGTCGGCGGCGTCCGCCTCGGCCAGCGCACGCTCGGCGGTCAGCGTGACGACGGCGTTGACGGTGGGGTTGCAGGCCTCGATCCGGGCGAGGTGGGCCTCGGTCAGCTCGCGCGCGGAGATCTCGCCCGTGCGCAGTGCGGCCGCCATCTCCCGGGCGCTCGCGAAGCAGACATCCTCCACGGAACGACCGTAACCCCTGGTCAACCCGGTGCGACGGTCAGGTGGGGTCGGCCAGGAACGCCGCGCCCGCCGCCGCGAGGTGTCCGGGGTCGTCGACGCCGCAGAGCTCGCGGGCCGAGTGCATGGACAGCACCGGGATCCCGACGTCGACGGTGCGGATCCCCAGCCGGGTCGCCACGAGCGGGCCCACCGTCGTCCCGCAGGGGACGGTGTTCTTGCCGACGAACACCTGGGTGGGCACGCCCGCGCTCCGGCAGGCGCGGTGCCAGGCCGCCGCCCCGGGGGCGTCCGTGGCGTAGCGCTGGTTGGCGTTGACCTTCAGCGTGGGGCCGCCGTTGGGGACGCTGCGGTGGTCCGGGTCGTGGCGCTCGAGGTAGTTGGGGTGCGCCGCGTGCGTGACGTCCACGGACAGCGCGCGGGACGCCGCGAAGATCCGGTCCCGGCGGTCGAAGCCGCCCGCGAGGTGGGTCAGCAGGGTCTCCAGCAGCGGGCCCGCGGCGCCGGTCGCGCTGCCGCTGCCGATCTCCTCGTGGTCGAACCCGACGAACACGGGCGTCGTGGCGCCGTCCGTCGCGCCGATGAGCGCGTCGAGCCCGGCGTGGACGGACGCGAGGTTGTCCAGGCGGGGGCAGGCCAGCAGCTCCCGGTCGCGGCCGAGGCGGGCGGGCGGGGTGAGGTCGTGGACGACGAGGTCGTGGGCGGCGATGTCCGCGGCCGCGACCCCCGTCTCGGCGGCGAGGAACTCCACCAGGTCGCCCTCGCGGGCCTCGCCGAGGCCCCAGATCGGCAGGACGTGGCGTTGGGCGTCGAGCTCGAGACCCTGGTTGACCTGGCGGTCCAGGTGGATCGCGAGCTGGGGGACGCGCAGCAGCGGGCGGTCGACGTGCACCGGGACGACGGTGCCGTCGTAGAGCGCGAGGCGGCCTGCGAGGCCGAGGTCGCGGTCCAGCCAGGAGTTCCAGAGCGCGCCGCCGTAGATCTCCACGCCGACCTGCCGCCAGCCAGCGGCGCCGGTGTCCGGGCGGGGCTTGACCTTGAGAGTGGGGGAGTCGGTGTGGGCGGCGAAGATCCGGAGCGGGGCCGCGGTGTCCTGCTGCCGCCAGGCGAGCAGGGTGCCGTCGCGGACCAGGTAGCGCCCGGCGCTCCCCCGAGGGATCGGGTCGAACTCGGCGGTCTCGACCTGCTCGGTGAACCCGGCGGCGGTCAACCGGCGGACGCCCTCGGCCACCGCGTGGTACGGGGTGGGGGAGGCGGACACGAAGGCGGCGAGGTCCTGCGCACGGTCGGTCACTCCCGCATCCTTGCAAACGCCCCTCGACTGCACGTTTCGTGCTGTCAGCGCGGCATGATCGCCGTTTCGGTGCTGTGAGGGCGGCGGGCACAGCACTGAGGGCACGAAACGTGCAGACGGTCCGCGCTCGACGCCGCCGATGAGGGATGCTCGCGGGCGATGGACGACGTCTTCGATGTGGTCGTGGTGGGAGCGGGCTCCGCGGGCTGCACGCTCGCGGGCCGCCTCGCCGAGCGCGGCGACCGGTCCGTGTGCCTGGTCGAGGCCGGGCCCGCCTCGACGCTCCCGGACGTCACCAGCGCCGCCTCGCTCGCCGCGACCGTCCCCGGACACCCGCTGAACTGGGCGTACACCGCTTCGCTGGTCCGCGACCGGGTGGTCGCGGTGCCTCGCGGCCGGGTCGTGGGCGGGTCGAGCGCGATCAACGGCGCGTACTTCGTGCGAGCCGTGCCGCAGGACTTCGCCGACTGGGGATGGTCGTACGCCGAGGCCCAGGCCTTCTACGAGCGCACCTCGACCGATCTCGACCTCGGCCGCGGCACGGGACCCCTGCGTGTCCGACGGCCCGCGGGTCCGCTGCTCGCGCCGGTCACGCCGGTGTTCCTGCAGGCCTGCGGCGAGCTGGGCTATCCGGCCGAGCCGGACAAGAACGGGGGCGGCCCGCCCGGCTGGGGTCTGGTCCCGTCGAACGCGGCCGACGGGGTCCGGATCAGTGCCGCGACGGCCTTCCTGCCGCCGCCATGGGGTGCGGCGCCCGACGCCAAGCTGGTCGTGCGGGCGGGTGCCGCCGCGCTGCGGGTGGTGTTCTCCGGGGCGCGGGCCGTGGGCGTCGAGACGACGGAGGGGACGGTCCGGGCGGGGGAGGTCGTGCTCGCCGCCGGCGCGGTCGGGTCCCCTCACCTGTTGCTGCACAGCGGGATCGGACCGGCCGCGGTGCTCCACACGGCGGGGGTGCCGCAACGTGCGGAGCTGCCGGTGGGACAGGGGTGGTCCGACCATCCCAGCGTCTACCTGCCCTTCCGGTGGCCGGGCGCGCCACCGCACCCCGACGCCGTCGCCGGGCAGGCGGCGCTGAACCTCGACTCGGGCTCCGATCCGGCCGGTGACCTGGAGATCCTGCTGTTCGCGCGGCCGTTCGTCCCCGACGGCGCGGCACATCTGATGTGCGCGCTGCAGCGCCCCGAGAGCCGCGGAGACCTCACGATCACCTCCGCGGACCCGCTCGCACCGCCGCGGCTGGACTACCGCTACCTCCGCACCGAGGCGGACCGGCGACGGCTGCGGGCCGCCATCCGGATCGCGGCCGACGTCCTGCGGGTCGCGGGCCTGGAGCGCGTCGAGCCCACCGGGGAGGTGCTCGGCAACGACCGCCGCCTCGACGGCTGGATCCAGCAGGTCCTGACGACCTCGGTGCACCTGTGTGGCAGTGCCGCGATGGGCCGGGTGGTCGATCCGGAGTTCCGCGTCCTGGGTGTGGACGGTCTGCGGGTGGTGGACACGAGTGTCCTGCCGACCGTCCCACGTCGGGGTCCCGCGGCCACGGCGATCATGCTGGGCGAGTGGGCCGCCGCGGTCCTGTGAGCGTCAGCCCACGACGACGAGCCGGTCGTTCGCGGTGTCGGTCAGATAGAGGCGGTCGCCGTCCGCCACGACCTCGGTCGGGGCCCCGCCGACGGTGACCGCGCCGAGGGGGTCGAGGGTCCGGGCGTCGAGCACGTGGAGGGTGCCGCCGTCGGCGTTCGCCACGTAGACGCGGCTGCCGTCCGGGGAGGCGGCGATGCCGGCGAGGCCGGGGTTGAGCAGCGTCGCGGGGGCCACGGTCTCCTGGGTGGCCACGTCGACCGCCACGACGCCTCCGCTGCGCGCGCTGACGTAGACCGTTGCACCGTCCGGCGAGAACGCCGTGTAGGAGGAGCCCTCCGGCGTGGCGACGGCGCCGAGGACCTGCCCCGACCGGGCGGAGACCAGGGAGATCAGCCCGGTGCCGTCGGCGAAGGCGAGGACCTCGCCGTCGGGGGAGAGCGAGAGGGTCGCGTTGCCGGTGCCCAGCGGGTACGGGCCGCCGACGACGGTGCCCGTCACCGTGTCGACGCTGACGATCGAGCTGACCCCGCTGCGGTTGAGGTCGACGACGTGCGCGAGCCCGGTCCGCCGGTCCAGCACCATGTTCGTGGGCACCCGGTCCAGCGGGGCGCCCGTGGTCAGCTGTCCCTCGCGTTCCAGCAGGTCCAGGCTGCAGGCGCCGCCGCCGGGGGCGCAGCGCGGGACCCAGATCCGACCCAGCCCGTCGAGCGCGACGCCGCCGCCCGCCTCGGAGACGGTCAGTGGGATGCCCGCGGCGCCGCTCGCCAGGTCGACCTGCACGACCTGGTCGGTGAAGCGCTGCGGCACCACCACGACAACGGCCTCGCCGCCGCTCACCACGAGGCCGCGCGGGTCGCCGCCGAGCGGGACCGACGACAGCACGGCGGGCAGCGTGGGGCCTGCGAGCGTCGTGGCGGTGGGGTCGATCGTGGGGACGACGATCGGGTCCGGATCGGCGGTCGTGCGCCAGGGGGCGATGACCACCACCGCGGCGAGGGCGGCGACGACGGTGGCAGCGGCCGCGATCCACGGCCACCGGGCGCGACGGCGCGCGGCCGCTGGGGCGGGCACGGCGCCCCACGGTGCGAGCTGGGGGCCGGCGGAGCTTTGCCAGGTCCCTCCACCGCCGAATCGGGGGCCGTCGGGGATCGAGCCGGGGAAGCCCGGGAGGCGTTCGTGACGCTGTGGACCGGCGAGGCCGTGGTGACCGGCCTGCGAACCCTGGTAGCCGGACCCCGGGCCGGTCGTGGCGGGCGGGCGGACCCCGCCCAGCGGGCCGATCACCGTGTCCGGCCGGCCGTGCAGAGTGCCGCCCTGGCCGATCCGGCCGACCTCGGTGTGCGGCACGATCGTCGCGGGGACCACCGAGCCCTGCCCGGCCCCCCGTAGTGCCTCCCCGGCCAGCCGCGCGAACGCCCCCGCCGACCGCGGCCGCTCCGCCGGGTCCTTGGCCATCCCCGCGGCGACGACGGCGTCGAACGGGCGCAGCCGGGGGTCGTGCGCACTCGGCAGCGGGACGGGGGCGTGGAGGTGGGCGGCGATCACGGCCGCCGCGGTGGCGCCGGTGAAGGGCCGCTCGCCGGTGAGGCACTCGTGGAGCACGCAGGCCAGGGAGTACACATCGGAGCGGTGGTCCTCACCGGACCCGACGATCCGCTCCGGAGCGAGGTACCCCGCCGTCCCGACGACGCCGTTCGCCGCGGTCAGCACGGTGTCCGAGGCCAGCGACCGGACGATCCCGAAGTCCACCAGGTACACGAAGTCGCCCTCGGCGAGCAGGGTGTTGGAGGGCTTCACGTCCCGGTGCACGAGCCCGGCCGCGTGCGCCGAGTCCAGTGCCGCCGCCAGCTGCTCCACGATCCGCACGGCCGCCGCCGGCTCCAGCGGGCCTCGTCGCAGCCGCTCGCCGAGGTCCTCCCCCTGGACGAACCGCATGTCCAGGAACAGTCGGCCGTCGATCTCGCCGTAGTCGTGGATGGGGATCACGGTCGGCGCGTTGAGCTGCGCGGCGAGTTCGCACTCGCGGCGGAACCGGGCCTCGAACTCGGCGTTCCCGGACTGGTCCGCGCCGAGCCGCTTGAGCGCGACGACCCGCTTGCGCCGGGTGTCGAAGGCACGCCAGACCTCGCCCATGCCCCCGCGGCCGACCAGCTCGTCGAGCCGGTACGGGCCGAAGGTCGGCTCGGTCGGTTCCGCCACCCGATGTCCCTTTCGTGCTGATCGGACGCTAGCCGATCACGCGCTGTGCCGACTCGGTAGAGCTACGGTGAGGTCGTGACGAACCCGTTCCTCGCGCCCAGCGCGCTGCCGTACGGCCTGCCGGACTTCGCCGCGATCACCGACGACCATTACCTGCCCGCGTTCGAGGCCGGCATGGCCGAGCAGCGCACGGAGGTCGACGCGCTCCTCGCGTCGGGGGAGCCCACGTTCGCCAACACGGTCGAGGCGCTGGAGCTGTCCGGCCGCATCCTGGACCGGGTGTCGCGCGTCTTCTTCAGCCGCGCGGGTGCGGACACGACGCCGCGGATCGAGGAGGTCCGGGCCGCCGTCGCGCCGATGCTGGCCGCGCACGCGGACGAGATCTCGCTGGACCCGCGGCTGTTCGCGCGGATCTCCGCGGTGCACGCGGACCGCGAGGGGTTGGATCCCGAGTCGCGGCGGCTCGCCGAGCGGTACTACACGGACGCCGTCCGGGCGGGCGCGCAGCTCTCGGACCCGGACAAGGAGCGGCTCAAGGCCCTCAACGCCGAGCTCTCCTCGCTGTCCACCACGTTCTCGACCCGCCTGCTGAGCGGCGCCAACGCGGCGGCGGTGCACGTCCACGACGTCGCGAAGCTCGACGGGATGTCCCCCGGCGCGATCTCCGCCGCGGCCGCCGCGGCGACCTCCCGCGGGCACGAGAGTGGCTTCCTGCTCACGTTGATCCTGCCCACCGCCCAGCCCGTGCTGGAGTCGCTCCGCGACCGGGACCTGCGGCGCGAGGTGTTCGAGACCTCCGTCGGGCGTGGGGTGGGCGGGGAGTTCGACACCCGGGAGACCGTCCTGCGGATCACCGCGCTGCGGGCCGAGCGCGCCCGCCTGCTCGGCTACCCGACGCACGCCGCGTACGTCATCGAGGACTCCACCGCGGGATCCGTCGACGCCGTCGCCGCGATGCTCGCCGATCTCGCGCCACCCGCGATGCGCAACGCGGACGCCGAGGCCCTCGACCTGGCGGGTTCCGGTGTCCTCGAGCCGTGGGACTGGACGTTCGAGGCGGAGCGGGTGCGCCGCGAGCGGTTCGAGATCGACGCGGCACTGCTCCGTCCGTACCTGGAGCTGGAGTCCGTCCTGACGCACGGCGTGTTCCACGCGGCCGAGGAGCTCTACGGCATCCAGCTGCACCCGCGGCACGACCTCGTCGGCTACCACCCGGACGTCCGGTTCTGGGAGGTGTTCGACGCCGACGGCACGCCGCTCGGCCTCTTCGGCGGCGACTACTACGCGCGGGAGTCGAAGCGGGGCGGCGCGTGGATGAACGCACTCGTCGGGCAGTCGTCACTGCTGGACGAGAAGCCCGTCGTGATGAACACGCTCAACATCACCAAGCCCGCGCCCGGCGAGCCGACGCTGCTCACGATCGACGAGGTCCGCACCCTGTTCCACGAGTTCGGGCACGCGCTGCACGGGCTGTTCTCGGCCGTGCGGTACCCGACCTTCTCCGGGACGTCGGTGCCGCGGGACTTCGTCGAGTTCCCGTCGCAGGTCAACGAGATGTGGCTGGAGCGGCCGGAGATCCTGGCCCGGTACGCGCGGCACTGGGAGACCGGCGAGTCCCTCCCGCCCGAGCTGCTCGGCAAGCTGCTGGCCAGCCGCGCGTACGGCGAGGGGTTCCGGACCACCGAGTACCTCGCGGCCTCGCTGCTGGACCAGGCCTGGCACACCCTGACGGTCGACGACACGGTCGAGGACGTGGAGACCTTCGAGGCCGAGGCCCTGCGGAAGGCAGGCATCGCGCACCCGCTGGTCCCGCCGCGCTACCGCAGCACGTACTTCAACCACGTCTTCGCGGGCGGGTACTCGGCGGGCTACTACTCCTACATCTGGTCCGAGGTGCTCGACGCCGACACGGTCCGGTGGTTCGAGGAGAACGGCGGGCTCAAGCGGGAGAACGGCGACCACTTCCGCCGGGAGCTGCTCTCCAAGGGAGGGTCGGTGGAGGCGATGGAGGCCTACCGCGCCTTCCGGGGCCGCGACCCCGAGATCCAGCCCCTCCTGGAACGCCGCAACCTCACCTGACCGCGAGCCGGGACCTGGCAACCCGCGAGTCCCACACCAGTACCCGCGAGTCGCACGCCAGTGTCCGCGTGTCGCACGCCAGTGTCCGCGTGTCGCACGCCAGTGTCCGCGTGTCGCACCCCAGTGTCCGCGAGTCGCACGTCAGTGTCCGCGAGTCGCACGCAGCCATCGCGATCTGCAGGCGGGGTGGGCGGCTGAGCCGTGGCGACCGTGGAATCGGCAGGCGGCTCGAGGGCGTTGTTCCAGTGTGCGGATATCGCTCCTGGACCGCAGCCGCACCCGGCGCGGCGAGCCCGACTCGGCCGCCGTCGTCGGGACCGTGGAGCGTGCCCGACGGGCCGAGCAGCTCGGATTCCACCGGTTCTGGGTCGCCGAGCATCACGCCGTCCCGGGCATCGGTTCCGGTGCGCCGACCGTGCTCATGGCCGCCGTCGCCGCGGCGACCGAACGGATCCGGGTCGGTTCCGGCGGGGTGATGCTGCCCAACCACCAGCCCCTCGTCGTCGCCGAGCAGGTAGGAGTGCTCGCGGCCCTCTATCCGGGGCGGATCGACCTCGGCGTGGGGCGCTCGCTCGGGTTCACCGCACCGGTCCGGCGGGCCCTGCGCAGCGATGAGCGCGACACCTTCCGCGAGGATCTCGACGAGCTCCGAGCCCATCTCGCGGGCACCGCGCCCGTCACCGCGCGGCCGCGGCTCGACGAGCCCGTTCCCCTGTTCGTGCTGGCCACGGGCAAGGGACTGGCCGTGGCCGGGGACCTGGGGCTCCCGGTCGTCGTCGGCGGACCGATGCTCGACGACCCGGCCGCCCTCGCCGACTACCGCGCCCGGGCAGGGGCGGCTGCTCAGGTGATCGTGTCCGCGGACGTGCTGATCGGCGACCCGGAGCTGGCCCTCCCCGAGGCCTGGGCGTTGGCCGCCGCGCGGACGACCGGCGAGTTCCCGCCGCTGGAGGCGCCTGACCCGGACCGTCGGATGACCGATCGGCAGCGCGTAGCCGTCGACAAGGCGTTGGCGCGCACCATCGTCGGCGACGAGGGCACCGTCGCCGAACGGCTCGATGACCTGCTGACCCGCACCGGGGCCGACGAGCTGATGATCAGCTCGTCCACCTGGGACCGCGCGGCCCTCGCCGAGTCCGACGCCGGGGTCGCCGCCCTGTTCACCTGACGTCCCCTCGTCCGAATCGCGGGTGCAGATGTGCGGCTCGCGACGACTCATGTGCGACACGCGGGCACTGGGGTGCGACTCGCGGGTGCAGATGTGCGACTCGCGGGCACCGGGGTGCGACTCGCGGGCTGGCGGGTCCCGACTCGAGGGCGCTGGTGTGCGACTCGCGACGACTGGTGTGCGACACGCGGCTACTGGTGTCGGACTCGCGGGGTGGGGTGTGCGACTCGCGGGGTCAGGTGTGGGACTCGCGGGTCGTGGTGTCGGACTCGCGGGTGGGTGGGCGCCTGCGGCGGTGGAGGAGCAGCATCGCGCCGCCGGCCAGGAGGCCCCAGAAGGCCGAACCGATACCGAGGAACGAGATGCCGGCTGCGGTCACGACGAACGTCACGATCGCGGCCTCCCGGCCCTCCGGCTGCGCCACCGCCGAGGTCACCGCGCCTGCGAGGGCGCCGAGCAAGGCCAGGCCCGCCACCGCTTCGACCAGGACCGGCGGGGAGAGCAGGAGCAGCGCCGTCGCGAGGCCCGCGCCCAGGCCCAGGACCGCGAGGCCGATGCCAGCGGTGACGGAGGCGATCCAGCGGCGTTCGGGGTCCGGGTCGGCGTCCGGGCCTGCGGCGAGGGCGGCACTGATCGCCGCCAGGTTGACGGCGTGGCCGCCGAGTCCCGCGACCGCCAGCGTCGCGGCGCCGGTCGACACCAGGATCCCGCGCAACCGCGGGACGTAGCCGTACTGCGCCAGCACCGCCATCCCCGGGACGTTCTGCGAGGCCATGGTGACCAGGAACAGCGGCAACCCGATCCCGATCAGCGCTGACACGGAGAACGTGGGCGTCGTCCAGACGAAGGCGGGTGTCAGGTCCACCCCGCCGAGCCCCGGGCCCGTCACCGCGATCGCGACGATGGCCACGACCAGCGCGGCAGGCACCGCCCACTGCCGCGCGAACCGGGCCATCACCGCCCAGACGACGATCACCGGCGCCGCCAGCAGCGGCACCTCGTGCAACGCCTGCACCGGAGCCAGACACAGCTGCAACAGCACCCCGGCGAGCATCGCTCCCGCGATCGGCCCGGGGATCGCGGCGATCAGCCTGCCCAGCGGACGGACCAGCCCCGCGACGACGATCAACACCCCACACAGCACGAACGCACCCTCGGCGGCGGCGAACCCGCCGTCGGGCACGCCGGAGGAGATCAGCAACGCGGCGCCGGGGGTCGACCACGCGATGCTCACGGGCATCCGCGTCCGGAGCCCGAGCACAACGGCCACGATCCCGGACCCCACCGCCACCGCCAGCAGGCCGGACGCCGCCTGACCCTCGTCCGCCCCAGCAGCCCGTAGCCCGGTCAGCACGACCGTGAACGACCCACCGAACCCGACGATCGCGGTGACGATCCCGGCGAGCACCGGCCGAGCGATCCCCCTCACGAACCCTCCACTCCTCATCCGCCGCGAGCCGACCCCGCGGCAGATCCGTGCGACTCACGCCCCGCGGTGTGCGACTCGCGCCTTGTGCTGTGCGACTCGCGACCTGTGCTGTGTGACTCGCGGGCCGCTGGGTGTTCCGTTTACGGAACGGTGGCAGGATAGCTCAGATGGACGCCGCGCTGCCCGACGGTGCCGCTCACGTCGGCCCCCGGGTGCGGGCCCTGCGCGGGGAGCGGGGGTTGTCGCTGTCCCAGCTCGCCCGGCTGGCCGGGATCGGGAAGGCGACGCTCTCCGGGCTCGAGGCCGGGACACGCAACCCCACCCTGGACACGCTGCACTCGGTGGCGGCCGCGCTCGGCGTCCCGCTGACCACCGTGGTCTCCGGCAGTGCGCGGATCTCCGGGGTCGCCGTCGAGATCGACCTGCTCCGGGTCTTCGACGACGGCCCCGCCACCTACGAGCTCTACCGCATGCGGATCCCGGCGGGTGCCGAGCAGACCTCGCCGCCGCACCACCCCGGCGTCACCGAGCACGCGACCGTCTTCGCCGGGGAGCTGCGGGCGGGCCCGCTCGACGCGCCGGGCGTCGCGGGAGCCGGCGGGTATCTGGAATGGGCCGCCGACACTCCCCACGGGTACGCGGCGACGGGTGGGCAGGACGTGCACGCGTCGTTGCTCATCCGGTACCCGCGGTGACCTGAGTCGACCGACTGCAGCCGCACGCTCACCGTACGTAGAACGGGGGACGAAGTTGCCCCGTTCGGCGTATCAACTCGCTAACGCTGCGAACGTCGTGATCGACAGTCCGGGTGACCGAGCCCCCTGCGGAGTGGACCTGATCATGAACCTGCAGACCCTCGAGCCCGCGGGGGACGAGACCCCGACCGCGCGCATCCCGGTGCAGCGGGCTCCCCTGGGCGAGCCGCGGCTCCGGCACGGACCTCCGCGCTCGGGACCCCGGACGTGGGCCGAGTCGGCCGCGGTGACGCGCCGCCGACGTCGTCGCACCCGGCTGAGCCGCTGGCTCGCCTTCCTGGTGGTCCTCGCCGCGCTGACCGCGGCCGCCGTGATCTGGCAGCTGGCCGACGGCCGACCCCTCGAGCTGCTCCGCGACGGCCGCGACCTGGCCCGACCGCTGATCGACCGCCTCCGCGACCTGCTCGGCTGACCGCGCCGTCCGCACCCCGCGTCCACGGGACCTCGGTCGGTCGAGCGCGCCCTCACCGCCTCGTCCGACGGGACCTCGCTCGGCGGGCCGCGCCATGACCGAGCTCTCGGGCTGATCGCGCACAGGCCGCTCCGCCCGCAGACGCGCGAACGGCGCCCCCACTCACTGGAGCGGGAGCGCCGTCGGTGCGAGGTCAGGCCGCGTAGATCCGCATCCAGTCGACCTGCATCTGCGCGTCCCCGGGGTTGCCCTCGCCGGGGAAGTAGTCCAGCTGGATGGTCGGTGCCATCTTGCCGGGCGGCAGGGTGTTGCCGTCCGTGCTGCGGAACCACTCCTGGCCGTCGATGTAGCCGACGATCGCGTTGGCCGTCCACTCCACCGCGTAGTTGTGCCACTGCGTGATGTCGAGGTCCTTCGTCTCCGACACCTGGTTGTTCGCGGCGCCGTAGTGGAGGAAGAACGAGACGTCGTCCGCGGCGCTGTTCGTCTCCGCGAAGTCCACCTCGCCACCGCGCGGCCACTCGATGTCCGTGGGCCACAGGATGAGCACCGGGTGGTACTCCGGGCTGCCTGCCGGGAACTTCGCGCGCATCTCGTAGCGGCCGAAGCGCTGGGCGTCGTTGAACATCATGCCGCCACTGTTGCCGCCGGCGTCCCCGCGGATGGTGAGGACGCCACCGTTGGTGGAGACCGCGTCCGGGGTGCGACGACCGTTGCCGCCGTGGCCGGCGCCGTCGTAGACGCCCCACTTGCCGAGGCCCGCTTCGAACTCGTCCCCGCCGGTCTGGCGCCAACCGAGCCTGCCCGCGGCGGTGCTGCCGTCTCCCGCGGGCGCGACACCTGCCGCCGCCCGACCCGCGCCGCGTCCCGCGTTCGCCTGCGTGGCAGGCGGCGGGGGAGTCGTGGTGGCCCGGTCCTTGGCCGCGCCGACGACGTTCGCCAGGCCGCCGGGGGCCGGGATCGGGGCGACCCCGGTGGACGAGCTGTCCGGCGCGCCCTGCGCGGTGTCCGAGGACACCAGCGAGGCGGAGAGGTCCGGCCCGTCGTCCGAGACCGGCTGCAGCAGCAGGACGACCATCGTGGCGACCAGGACGGCCGCGGCGCCCACGGTGAGCGGGGCGAGCCTGCGCACCATCGACCGCGGCGCCCGCCGACGACCGCGGCGCGGCGGCTCGGGGGCCTCGCGCTCGATGACGGTGTCGGGGCTGTCCGGGGGAGGCGCGTCGTCGACCGCGGCCTCGGTGTGGGCGGCCACCAGCTCGTCGATCGCGATGACCGGCATGCCGGTCATCGGGCTGATCGGGGACGGCCCGTCGCCCTCGAGAACGGGGAGGCCGTGCGGCGTCGTGGCGGACGGGTCGGGGTCGTCCACCAGCAGGGTGGCGTGGGTCAGCAGGCCGGGCTCGGGGGCCGGGTCCGCATCGGAACGGGGGGAGGGGAGCGTCGAAGTCGGGGCGACCGTTCCGGAGGCACGACGACGACGGCCCGTACGCACAGTGGGGAGGCTGTGCTCTGCGGTGATTCGTGCGACCAGCTCGTGGGGATCGAGCCGGTCCTCCGCAGCGGAGGGTTTCCGTCGCATGATGGGGAACCATATGGATGGTGGTGGGGGAGCCGGCGCGAACCTGAGAGTCCGGGTTGCGCCGACGCGCCGACAGGTCGTCGAACGGCGCCGGAGCGGCCCGATGTCCTCGGGTTCGCTCGGGACTCTACCCCATTTGGAGTAACAACGCTCTCAGGCGACACCGTTCGTCCGCTCCGAACACACCGCTCGAACCGTTGGCAGATTGTGATCGCCGGCGTTTGGGGTCACTCTGTCCGGGATGCTCCCCGCCGCTCCCCCGGGGCCCACCGTGTTCGTTCCGTCGCAGGCGACGGCGCGATCATCCGTGCCCCCCTACGCCCCCGTCCTCGTGGCGCTGCCCCCGACCGCCGCGTCGGCGTCGGTGCTGCGTTCCCTCCGATCCGAGGGCATGCGCGCCGACCCCGCCGGGGACGGCATCGCCGTCCTCGACGCGATCCGTGCCGCGCCGCCTGCCCTGCTGGTGCTCGACGTCGACCTGCCCGGCCCCGAGCACGCCGCCGTGCTCGCCGCCGTGCATGCCGAGGCCCCGAGCGTCCCCGTCGTGGTGCTGACCCCCCGTGAGCGGCGCAACGCCGTGCTCGCGCAGCTCCGCAGCGACCGGGACGACTACGTGGTCCGGCCCTTCGCCGTCGACGAGCTCAGCGCCCGGATCCGGCTGCGCCTGCGGCTGACCGGCGCCGTCGGGCACGCCCTGATCCGCCGCGGCGAGCTGGTGGTGGACACCGAGCTCGGCGACGTCACGGTCGACGGCGTCCCGGTCTCCCTGTCGCCGACGGAGTTCTCGCTGCTCTCGGCGCTGCTGACCGAGCCGGGCGCGACCGTCTCGCACGAGGAGCTGGCCACCCAGGTCTGGTCCGAGCCCGCCTCGGCGAACCTGGTGCAGGTCTACATCTCCTACCTGCGGCGCAAGATCGGCCCGGAGCGGATCCGGACCGTTCGCGGCGCGGGGTACGTGCTCGAGGGCTGATCCACGACGACGGCCGCCCCGGGAGCACCGGAGCGGCCGTCGTCGAGAGCTGTGTCAGGCGTGCGAGCGCGAGCGTCGTCCGACGATGAGCCGGTAGATGCCCAGCAGGATCACCGACCCGACGAAGGCGATCAGCCACGTGCGGAAGTCGAAGAAACCACCGGTGCTGACCCCGAAGGCCATCGAGCTGATCCAGCCGCCGAGCAGGCCGCCGACGACGCCGATGATGCAGGTCACGATGATGCCGCCCGGGTCCTTGCCGGGCATGACGAGCTTCGCGAGCGCTCCGACGATCAGGCCGACGACGATCCATCCGATGATGCCCATGAGTTCCTCCAGTGTGGTCGCTCCGGGTTCTCCGGGAGGCCGTTGTTGTCTGACACCGGATGCCCGGTGATCGTCGGGGACAAACGGACCGTGACCGGATCGTGCTCGAACGGACGAGTGCGGCGCCCGAGTGCATACGAGCGGGAAAGCCTCGATAACACTTCGGCGGCGGAGCCCGTCCGCGCCGCTGATCTCTGCTAGTCAGGTGCCCCGCGAGGCAGCCGAGGGGAGCTGCCCGCCTTTCACGAGGAGCACCGTGACCATCTCGTTCTGGGGCATCATCTGGACGATCCTCATCGGGCTCGTGCTCGGCATCGTCGGGCGGCTCATCCTGCCCGGCAAGCAGAACATCCCGATCTGGCTGACCATCCTGGCCGGTGTCGTCGCGTCCATCGTCGGCTTCCTGATCGCGAACGCCCTGGGCGTCGCGACCACCAACGGCGTCGACTGGATCGAGCTGATCATCAAGATCGTGCTCGCCGTGGCGGCCGTCTACGCCGCGACGAGGCTGTACGGCAACCGGGGCGCCCGGACCTGATCCGACCACGACGGCGGCCCCGGACCACGGTCCGGGGCCGTCGTCACGAGGTCAGCTGACGAGCCGCAGCGTCAGCGGGTAGCGGTAGTCGACGCCCTGCGACGCCCGGACCGTCCCCAGGATCACGCAGCCGACGTAGAAGACGCCGTAGAGCGGCAGCAGCACCAGGCCGATGCCCAGGAAGATCAGCAGGCCGAACACCACGGTGTAGACGAGCGCGTTGATCTGGAAGTTCAGCGACTCCACCGCGTTCCTGCGGACGAACGCCGAGCCACCGCCCTTGACCAGCAGGACGATCAGCGGGGCGAACAGGCCCAGCGCGAACCACGCCGAGACGAAGCTGAGCACGTGGGACGCCATGGCCCAGTTCCGCTCGTCGTCGCGCGGCACGACCGGTCCGGCGCCGGAGGGATACGGGTAGCTCATACCCCCATGGAACACCCGATGGCGCCCGCAGACATCAGGGAGAAACCCTGAAGGTGGTCGCGGCGGCGAGAAACCGGTCGTCCTCCTCGGCGGTGGTGACCGTGACCCGCACCCCGTCCGGGTGGAACGGCCGCACGATCACCTTCTGCGCGAGGCAGTGCGCGGCGAAGTCCGCGGTCCGCTCGCCGAGCGCGAGCCAGACGAAGTTGGCCTGGGTGTGCGGGACGGTGAACCCGGCGCCGAGCAGCGCGTCGCGCACCCGGACGCGCTCGCCGACGGCCTCCTTGCACGCCGACAGCAGCTCACCGGCGTGGTCCAGGGCGGCGATCGCGCCCGCCTGGGCCAGGGAGCTGACGCTGAACGGCGCGCAGACCTTGCGCAGCGCCGTGGCGAGCTCCGGAGCGGCGAGGGCGTACCCGACGCGCAGCCCGGCCAGCCGGTAGGCCTTCGAGAAGGTCCGCAGCACCACCAGGTTCGGGTAGCGCTCCAGCAGCGGGATCCCGTCCACGGCCTCGGGATCGGTGACGTACTCGTGGTAGGCCTCGTCGAGGGCCACCACGACGTCCGGCCCCACCGCCGCCATGAACCGCTCGAACTCGCCCTTGTGCACGACCGTGCCGGTGGGGTTGTTCGGGCTGCAGACGAAGATCAGCCTCGTGTGGGGCGTGACGGCCGCGGCCATGGCGTCGAGGTCGTGGCGGAAGTCCCCGTCGAGCGGCACGGTGACGGCCCGCGCGTTCCCGATCTGCGTCACGATCGGGTAGGCCTCGAAGGACCGCCAGGCGTAGACGACCTCGTCCGTGGTCTCCCGGCAGGTGATCTGCACGAGCTGCTGGCAGAGGCTGACCGAGCCGCAGCCGACGGCGATCTGCTCCGCGGCGACCCCGCGCTCGGCGGCGAGCCGCTCGGTCAACGCGACGGCGGCCAGGTCCGGGTACCGGTTGCCCGCGATCGCGGCGTCGGTGATCGCGGCCAGCACCGGCGCCGTCGGCGGCAGCGCGACCTCGTTGCTGGCCAGCTTGAGTGCTCCGGGGATCGCCCGTCCGGGGACGTACGCGGGGAGGGAGTCGAGATCCGGCCGGATGAGCGTCATGGGGGTCACGGTAACCCGGCCCACATCCCCCGCCCGCACATGGAAGGGTGTGGTTCATGAGTGAGATCCGCACCGAGGCGGTCCCCCTGGTCGACGGCAGCGACCTGCGGCTCACGGTGGCGGAACCCGACGGTCCCACCCGCGGCGGGATCGTCGTGCTGCACGAGGCGCGCGGGGTGACCGACGCGGTCCGCAGGCTCGTCGAGGGGATCGCGGGGGACGGCTGGCTCGTCGTCGCCCCCCACCTGTACCACCGCGACGGCGCTGACGAGCTCGACGGCGACCGGGCCGAGGTCGCGGACCACGTCGCGCGGCTGGACGGCGAGCAGGTCATGGCGGACACCGACACGGCGTTCGGCTGGTTGGCCGAGCACGAGGTGAGCGCGGACCGGATGGGCGTCATCGGGTTCGACCTCGGCGGCAGCGTCGCGATGCTGGTCGCCGCCCGGCGGACGCTCGGCGCCGCCGTCACCGTGGCCGGTGGTGGGATCACGGAACCGCTGGGCCCGCTGCCCACCCTGCTGTCCGCCGCCCCCGGTCTCACCTGCCCCTGGCTGGGGATCTACGGCGACCGGGACGACGCCGACGCCCTCGACGGGCTCCTCGCCGCCGCCCGCGAGTCCGAGGTCGCCACCGACCTGGTCACCTACCCGGGGCGGGGCCACCGCTTCGACGACGACCCGGCCACGGCCGAGGACGCCTGGCAGCGGATGTTGAACTGGTTCGACTCACACCTCCGTTGATCGCGGTCGGCTCGTCGGACACGATGACGCCATGACTCTCGACGCCGCGCTCCCCGAGGTTCTCTGGTCGCCGTCACCCGAGCGGGCGGCGGGCAGCGCGATCGCGGAGTTCGCCCGGTGGGTGGTCGAGCACAAGGGCGTCGAGCTGTCGTCGGACACGGACTACGCGGCGCTGCACGCCTGGTCGGTGAGCGATCTCGAGGGGTTCTGGTCGGCCGTCGCGGAGTTCTGTGGGGTCCTCTGGCACAGCGAGCCGACGGCGGTGCTCGGCTCGCGGGAGATGCCCGGTGCGCAGTGGTTCCCGGGCGGGACGTTGAACTACGCCGAACACGCCCTGTCGGCCGGTGGGGACGCCGACGTCGCGATCCGGTTCGCCCGGGAGGATGGGCTGGAGCGCACGGTCACCCGGGGTGAGCTGCGCGAGCAGGTCGCCCGGGCGCGGACGGGCCTGGTGGCGGCGGGCGTCGGGGTCGGCGACCGGGTCGTCGCGCTGGCCCCGAACTGCGTCGAGACGCTGGTGACGTTCCTGGCCGCGGCCTCGCTGGGCGCGGTGTGGTCCTCCTGTTCGCCGGACTTCGGGGCGCGCGCGGTGCACGACCGCTTCGCCCAGACCGAGCCGACGGTGCTGCTCGCGGTGGACGGCTACTGCTACGGCGGCAAGCGGTACGACATCCGCACGACCGTCGCCGCGCTCCAGGAGCAGCTGCCGACGCTGTCGCGGACGGTGCTGGTGCCCTATCTGGACGAGTCGGCGACCCTCGACGGCACCACGACCTGGGCGCAGTTCACCGCGGAGGCCGGGCCGCTGGAGTTCGAGCCGGTCCCCTTCGACCATCCGCTGTGGATCCTCTACTCGTCCGGGACCACCGGGCTGCCGAAGGGGATCGTGCACAGCCACGGGGGCATCGTCGTCGAACACCTCAAGGCCCTGCGGCTGCACAACGACCTGGGGCCGGGTGACCGGTTCTTCTG
>Ga0070671_100000296_pt1 | contig 33680 bp, 28 predicted proteins | sample KBSS73metaG_FD_65341 | JGI IMG/M metagenome (GOLD analysis project Ga0070671, IMG submission 65341) | Switchgrass rhizosphere microbial communities from Kellogg Biological Station, Michigan, USA - KBS S7-3 metaG | ecosystem: Host-associated > Plants > Roots > Rhizosphere > Soil ...
CGCACGTCTCGCCGAGCTGCCCCGCTTCCAGCCCGGCCCCTCTCACCCCACACCGTCCGGCATCCCCGCGGCCCGGTCGGAGGGACGGTCGGCGGTCCCCGCAGCGCTGGCAGCGCCGACAGCGCCGACACCAGCCCCAGCCCCCCCAGCGCCGCCCGCACCGTCCACATCGCCCACAGCACCGTCGGCGTCGTCGAGGGAGGCCACCCAGCCGCTCCCGGTCCTGCTGTCGGTGGGACCGGCGGCGTCGGAGGTGAAGTGGTTCGAGCCCGTCGTGCCGGGGAGCCCGCCCCCACCGCGACGGGTGGTGGAGACGCCCGCGGAGCCCCCGCCGCTGGTGGTGCGCAGGCGGCCCTGACCCGCGGCAACCGGGTGGCGGCGGACAACTAGCATCGTGGACACAGTCCGCACGGCCCACAAGGAGTCCCTCGTGTCCGCAGCACCCGCCCCGCCCGCGTCCGCGCCGATCCTGGTGCCGGCCGGGACCACGGCGGGTGCGCGCATCCGCGAGGGGGGCCTGCCGACGTCCGGCCCGCAGGCGGTCGTCGTGGTGAAGGACGCCGAGGGCACGCTCCGGGACCTGGCCTGGGCCCCCGCGGCGGACGCCGAGGTCGTGCCGGTCACCGCGGACTCGGACGAGGGCCGCAGCGTGATCCGGCACTCCGCCGCGCACGTCCTCGCGCAGGCGGTGCAGCAGCTGTACCCGGAGGCCAAGCTCGGCATCGGCCCGCCGATCACGGACGGCTTCTACTACGACTTCGACGTGGAGAAGCCCTTCACGCCGGAGGACCTGAAGAAGCTCGAGTCGGCGATGAAGAAGATCGTCAAGTCCGGCCAGCGCTTCTCCCGCCGGCAGTTCGAGTCCAAGGACGAGGCCCGCGCGGAGCTCAAGGACGAGCCGTACAAGCTCGAGCTGATCGACCTCAAGGGGCCGGAGGAGGACGTGGTCGAGATCGACTCCTCCGGGGAGCTCACGATCTACGACAACGTGCACGCCCACACCGGCGCCACCGTCTGGTCGGACCTCTGCCGCGGCCCGCACCTGCCCACCACGAAGTACATCCCGGCGTTCACGCTCACCCGCACCGCCGCCGCGTACTGGCGGGGGAGTGAGAAGAACCCGCAGCTCCAGCGCATCTACGGCACCGCGTGGGAGTCCCAGGAGGCGCTCGACGCCCACCTGGCCCGCGTCGCCGAGGCCGAGCGCCGCGACCACCGCCGCCTCGGCGCCGAGCTGGACCTGTTCTCGTTCCCGGACCAGATCGGCTCCGGCCTGGCGGTCTTCCACCCCAAGGGCGGGGTGATCCGCAAGGAGCTGGAGGACTACTCCCGGCGGCAGCACGAGCGGGCCGGGTACGAGTTCGTCAACACCCCGCACATCACCAAGGGGCAGCTGTTCCGCACCTCAGGCCACCTCGAGTGGTACGAGGAGGGCATGTACCCCGGCATGATCCTCGACGAGGAGCTGAACGCCGACGGGACCGTCCGCAAGCCCGGCCAGGACTACTACCTGAAGCCGATGAACTGCCCGATGCACAACCTGATCTTCGACGCGCGCGGGCGCAGCTACCGCGAGCTGCCGCTGCGGCTGTTCGAGTTCGGGACCGTGTACCGGTACGAGAAGTCCGGTGTGGTGCACGGGCTGACCCGCGCCCGCGGCTTCACCCAGGACGACGCCCACATCTACTGCACCGAGGACCAGATGGAGGGCGAGATCGCCTCCCTGCTGGACTTCGTGCTGAACCTGCTGCGGGACTACGGGCTGGACGACTTCTACCTCGAGATCTCGACCCGCAACCCGCAGAAGTCCATCGGCTCGGACGAGGAGTGGGAGCGCGCCACGTCGGTGCTGCGCAAGGTCGCCGAGGAGACCGGGCTGCAGCTCACCGAGGACCCGGGCGGCGCCGCCTTCTACGCGCCGAAGATCAGCGTGCAGACCAAGGACGCGATCGGCCGCAGCTGGCAGATGTCCACCATCCAGGTCGACCTGATGCTGCCGGAGCGCTTCGACCTGGAGTACACGGCGTCGGACGGTTCCCGGAAGCGCCCGGTCATGATCCACCGCGCTCTCTTCGGGTCCATCGAGCGGTTCTTCGGCGTGCTGCTGGAGCACTACGCGGGTGCGTTCCCGGCGTGGCTGGCGCCGGTGCAGGTCGCGGCGATCCCGGTCACGGACGAGCAGGTCCCGGCCGTGGAGGAGATCGTCGGGCTGCTGCGCGAGCGCGGCGTGCGCGTCGACCTCGACGCCGGGGACGACCGGATGCAGAAGAAGATCCGCACCCACACCCTGGCCAAGGTGCCCTTCATGCTGCTGGCGGGCGCCCGGGACGTCGAGGCGGGCGCGGTGAGCTTCCGCTTCCGGGACGGGTCCCAGGTCAACGGCGTCCCGGTGGCGCAGGCCGTCGAGGCGATCGCGGGCTGGATCGCGAGCCGCAGCAACGTCGACCCGTCCGCCGAGACCTTCACCCCCTAGGGTGGAGGACGTGTCCGAACTGGAACCGATCGACGGCGTGGGCACGCCGGACGGGTTCCGGAGGCTCTGGACGCCCCACCGCCTCGCCTACATCAAGGAGGCGGGGGAGGGCGGCTGCCCGTTCTGCCGGATCCCGTCCCTGCCGGACGCCGAGGGGCTCGTCGTGGCCCGCGGCGAGACGGTGTTCGCGCTGCTGAACCTGCACCCGTACAACCCGGGGCACCTGATGGTGCTGCCCTACCGGCACGTCGCGGAGCTGGAGGACCTCACGGCCGCGGAGTCCGCCGAGCTGATGCTGTTCACCCAGCGGGCGGTCCGGGCGATGAAGAAGGTGTCGGCGCCGCACGCGTTCAACACCGGCCTCAACCTCGGGACGGTCGCGGGCGGGTCGCTGGCCGACCACCTGCACCAGCACGTCGTGCCGAGGTGGGGTGGGGACGCCAACTTCATCGCCGTCGTCGGGCAGACGAAGGTGATCCCGCAGCTGCTCTCGGAGACCCGGGAGCTGCTCGCGGGCGCGTGGGAGGCCGACTGGACACCCGGCTAGGCTGGCGGCCCCACGTCCCGAGAGCGGCAGGAGTCGCCCCCACCCGATGCGCACCGTCCCATGCTGAACGTCCGGGCCCGCGTCCACGTCAACCGGGTCACCGACCCGATCGGCCGTGCCCTGGTGCACCGGGGTGTCACGCCGGACACGGTCACCGTGGTCGGGACCGTGGGCGCGTCGGCGGCCGCCCTGTGGTTCCTGCCCCGTGGTGAGCTGGCGATCGCGCCGTGGGTCATCACCTTCTTCGTGCTGCTGGACCTGGTCGACGGCGCCATGGCCCGGGCCCGCGGCCAGGGCACCCCGTTCGGCGCGGTGCTGGACTCGGTCTGCGACCGGGTCGCGGACGGGGCCCTGTTCGCCGGGCTCGCGTGGTGGTGCCTGGGCGCCGGGGACGAGCGGCTGCTCGGCGTCGCCGCCCTGATCTGCCTGGTCAGCGGTCAGCTGGTGTCGTATGTCAAGGCGCGCGCCGAGGGCATGGGGCTGTCGGCGGACGGCGGCCTGGTCGAACGGGCCGAGCGGCTGATCGTCGTCCTGCTGGGCACGTTCCTGCACGGGGTCGGGGTGCCCTACGCGCTGCACGTCGCGCTGTGGGGGCTGGCCGCGGCGTCGGTGTTCACGGTGTTCCAGCGGATGGTGCTGGTGTACCACAGCGCCCGACGGCTCGGGGACCCCGAGCGGTGACCCTCGCGGAGCTCGGCTTCACCGCCGCGTGGGCGACGCTGCGCCACGTCCCGCGGCCGCTGTCGGCGGCCGGGTTCGGGCTCGGGGCCGAGCTGGCGGCGCGGCGCGGCGGAGCGGGTGTCCGGCGGCTGCGGGCCAACCTCGCCCGCGTGCTGCCGGATCTGACGCCCGTCGAGATGGACCGGCTCGTCCGCGCGGCCCTGCGCAGCTACGCGCGGTACTGGAACGAGGCCTTCCGGCTCCCGGCGATGGACCCGCGCGCGGTGCACGCGGGCATGGCGGGGGCGACCACCGGCATGGCCTCCACGATCTCGGCGATGCAGGCGGGCCGGGGCGTCGTCCTCGCGCTGCCGCACGCGGGGAACTGGGACGTCGCCGGGGTCTACGCGATCGAGGAGATGCGCCGCAGCGGGCTGCCCGCGGAGATGACCACGGTCGTCGAACGGCTGTCGCCGCCCTCGGTGTACCGCCGGTTCGTGGGCTACCGGGAGTCGCTCGGCTTCGAGATCGTCGCGCAGGACGACGGCCGCCGCGCCCACCAGGCCCTCACCCGCAGGCTCCGCGCGGGCGGCCTGGTCTGCCTGGTCAGCGACCGGGACCTCACCGGGACCGGGATCTCGGTGCCGTTCTTCGGCGACACCGTGCGGCTGCCCTCCGGGCCTGCCGCGCTCGCCGCGTTGACCGGGGCGCAGCTGCACGCCGTCGGGCCGTTCTTCCTGCCGGGTGGGCGCTGGGGCGCCACGATCATGCCGCCGATCGAGGTCCCGGACCGCGCGGGCGTGGAGAAGGCGACCCGGGAGCTGGCCGAGTCGTTCGAGCGGCTGATCGCCGCGCACCCGGCGGACTGGCACATGCTCCAGGAGCTGACCCCCGGCGGCGACCGGTGAGGGTGGGGATCGTCTGCCCCTACTCGCTCGACGTCCCGGGCGGGGTCCAGGCCCACGTCGTCGACCTGGCGCGGGCGTTGGGCAGGCTGGACCACGAGGTCTCGGTGCTCGCCCCGGCGGATGAAGACACCGAGCTCCCGGACTTCGTCACGCCCGCAGGGAAGGCTCACGCCGTGCCGTACAACGGGTCGGTCGCGCGGGTGACGTTCGGGCCGGTCACCTACGCACGGGCGCGGCGCTGGCTGACCGAGAACCGGTTCGACGTCCTGCACCTCCACGAACCCACCACCTTCTCCATCTCGGTGCTGGCGCTGCTCGCGGCGGAGGGCCCGATCGTCGCGACCTTCCACACGTCCACGGAGCGGTCGCGCACGCTGCACGCGTTCGGCGGGGTGCTGCGGCCGCTGATGGAGAAGGTCACCGCGCGGGTCGCGGTGTCCGCGACCGCGCGCCGGGTGCAGGTCGAGCACCTCGGCGGGGACGCGACCGAGATCCCGAACGGCGTCGACGTCGCCCGGTTCGCCACCGGGCCGCTGCTCCCGGGGTACCCACGGACCCCCACGGTCGGGTTCGTCGGACGGTTCACCGAACCCCGGAAGGGCATGGCCGTGCTGCTCGAGGCGCTGCGGACCGTCGACGCGCGGCTCCTGGTCGTCGGCCGGGGGGACGCGGACGTCCTGCGCCGGGAGGCACGCGGCATCGAGGTGGAGATCCTCGGTGCCGTCGACGACGAGGTGAAGGCCGCCGCGCTGCGCTCGGTCGACGTCTTCTGCGCCCCCAACCTCGGCGGCGAGAGCTTCGGGATGGTCCTCACCGAGGCGATGGCCGCCGGTACCCCGGTCGTGGCCAGCGACCTGGAGAGCTTCCGACGGGTGCTGGGCGAGCCCGATTCCCTGGCCGCGCCCGCGGGTGTCCTGGTGCCCACCGGGGACTCCGCCGCGCTGACCGCCGCCCTGCGGGACCTGCTGGGGGACCCCGCGCGTCGGGCGGCGCTGTCCGCGGCCGGGCGCGCGCGGGCGGCGCAGTACGACTGGTCGGTCGTCGCGGGCCAGGTGCTGCAGGTCTACCAGGCCGCGATCGCGGCGGACCCTCGTCAGGTGTCGATCGTCCGATGAGCGAGCGTGCGAGCGAATCATCGGCGCAGCGCCTGCGCGAAGCGCCGAGCCCACGCAGCGGGGGAGAGCGATGAGCGAGCGTGCGAGCGGATCATCGGCGCGGCGCCTGCGCACTGTGGTCGATCCCTCTGGGCCGAGCCCGCGCAGCGGGGGAGAGCGATGATCTGGGTGCTGCTCGCGGTCGCCGTGGTCGCCGTCGTCTGGGTGACGGTGCTGTGCGTCGCCCGGAGCCGTCGGCTGGACCGGTTGCACCAGCGGACGGACGCGGCGCGCGTCGGGCTCGAGTCGTCGCTGGCCCGGCGGGCGGAGACGGCGGTGCGGGTCGCGGAGACCCTGGGTGCGGCGCGGGCCGCTCCCGGGAGCCCGGTCGCGGCACTCGGGGAGGCCTCGCGGGCGGCGGGCGCGGGGATGGTGCGGGACCTGCCGCGGGCGTGGGACCAGGGGGTCGAGGCGCGCGAGCTGGTGGAGAACGCGCTGTCCCGGGCCCTGTCGGAGATCGACCGGAGCCGGCTCCCCACGGAGCTGCTGGCCGAGCTGGCGGACGCCGAGCAGCTGGTCGTGCTGGCGCGCCGGGTGCACAACGACGCCGTCCGGGACACCCGGGGGCTGCGCTCGCGCAGGCTCGTCCGGTGGCTGCGGCTGTACGGGACCGCGCCGCTGCCCGAGTACTTCGAGATCGCCGAGTCCGCGCCGCGGGTGGGGAGCCCGGCCGACCCGGTGGGCTGACGGTCGACCTGCCGCCTGCGGGCCGAGGTGTCGAGGTCAGGGGCCTGGCGGCGGAGGCCGACGCGTACCATCGGGGGTCGGGCCGTCGGCGTCGGCGGTCAGAGCCCGGAGCGCCGGGAACCGCAGTCGAGAAGGAGCACCACAGTGTCGTCCGAGCAGGCCTCCGCTGATACCGCCGTCGGCCACGAGTTGGGTACCGCCCGGGTCAAGCGGGGCATGGCGGAGATGCTCAAGGGCGGTGTGATCATGGACGTGGTCACGCCCGAGCAGGCGAAGATCGCCGAGGACGCGGGCGCCGTCGCCGTCATGGCACTGGAGCGGGTCCCGGCCGACATCCGCGCACAGGGCGGCGTGGCGCGGATGAGCGACCCGGACATGATCCAGGGGATCATCGAGGCCGTCTCCATCCCGGTCATGGCCAAGGCGCGGATCGGGCACTTCGTCGAGGCGCAGGTGCTGCAGTCCCTGGGCGTCGACTACGTCGACGAGTCCGAGGTCCTCACCCCGGCGGACGAGGCGCACCACATCGACAAGTGGGCCTACACCGTGCCCTTCGTCTGTGGCGCCACGAACCTGGGCGAGGCGCTGCGCCGGATCTCCGAGGGCGCGGCGATGATCCGCTCCAAGGGCGAGGCCGGCACCGGGAACGTCGTCGAGGCGACCCGGCACATGCGCCAGATCCGCGGCGACATCCGCCGCCTCGGCACGCTGGACGAGGCCGAGCTGTTCATCGCGGCCAAGGAGCTCCGCGCGCCGGTGCAGCTGGTCGCCGAGGTCGCGGCGGCCGGGAAGCTGCCGGTGACCCTGTTCACCGCGGGCGGCATCGCCACCCCGGCGGATGCGGCGATGATGATGCAGCTCGGCGCGGAGGGTGTGTTCGTCGGCTCGGGCATCTTCAAGTCCGGCGACCCCGCGCAGCGTGCGGCGGCGATCGTGAAGGCGACGACCTTCCACGACGACCCGGACGTCATCGCCAAGGTCTCGCGCGGCCTGGGCGAGGCGATGGTCGGGATCAACATCCCGGACCTGCCCGCCGAGCAGCGCTACGCCCAGCGCGGCTGGTAACACCGTCCCGGAGCGGGACCTCAGCGCTGGTCGATCACGGTCGAACAGCACTGAGGTCCCGCTTTCGTGTCCTGTTGGGGCTCGTTGCTGTGGGTAGCGGTGTCGGCGCGCTGCCGCTGTGGGGTGGGCGGGCGCGTCGGCGGTCGTCGCAGGCGGTGACCACAGCCTCGCGAACCGGACGAACCGAGCCACCCCGACGGCCACCCGAACGGGTCCCGGGCCACTCCTCGATCACGCAGAGCCTCCTACTGTCCGCTGTGGCAGTTGGGGTTCGAGTGATGGAGGAGACGGATGAGACGCAGTGCGACCGGCTACGGGCTCCTCGGCGGCGCCGTCTGCGGCATCGTCGCGACGGTGATGCTCGCCGGGTCGACGGTGGCCCTCGCCGCCCCCGCCGTCCCCGCCGTCCCTGCCGTCCCCGCCGCCTCCGCCGCCCCTCCCGCCCGCCCCCCAGCGGCCGCCTCCCCGGCCGAGCCCCCTCCCGGTCCAGGTGGGGGGAGCTCCGCCGACGCCGGCGCGGACACCAGCGCCGCGACGGCGCTCGGGTGGGGGGAGCCCGACCGGGTCGACGAGTTCGACGGAGCGACGCTGAGCGACCAGTGGGAGCCCTACGACGGGCCCGGGCACAACGGGGCGGGGCGGCGCTCACCCGGCGCCTTCACCGTGAAGGACGGAGTGCTCACCGTCGACGGCACGGCCGACGGCACCACCGGCGGCATGGCCTGGAACCCCGGCCGGCGCTACGGCCGGTGGGAGGCGCGGGTGAGGTCCCCCGCGGGCGACCCGACCTACCATCCCGTCCTGCTGCTCTGGCCGGACGCGGAGAACTGGCCGGTCGGCGGCGAGGTCGACTTCATGGAGATCTCCGACGCCACCCGGCAGACCACCGACATGTTCCTGCACTACGGCGAGGACAACAGCCAGGTGCAGGGCGACGTCACGCTCGACGCGACGCAGTGGCACGACTGGGCCGTCGAGTGGACGCCCGACCACATCGCCGCGTTCGTCGACGGCAGGCAGTGGTGGCGCACCGACGACACCGGCATCCTCCCGCCGGGCCCGATGCACCTCACGATCCAGCTCGACTGGTTCCCCGAGGGCGACGGCGAGGTGCGGGCCTCGCAGATGCAGGTCGACTGGGTCAAGCAGTACCCGGTCGACGGCGAGGACCCCGCTACACGTACTCCATGATCAGCACCGCGGCCGCTCCGACCGTCAGCGCCTGGTAGGAGTGCTCCCGATCGCCCGGGAAACAGGCGTAGTCGCCGGGGTCGAGGTCCACCTCGTCGCCCGCGGGGCCCGCCCGCCACCGCCCGGCCGTGACGACGAGGTGCTCGGTCGTCCCCGGGATGTGCGCGTGGGCGGACCGGGCGGCGCCGGGCTCCGCGGTGATGACGTGGATGTCCCGGCGGGCCCCCGGCGGACAGGCCGCCAGCAGGGTCCCGGTGAAGGGGGAGTGGTCGCTCGGGATCACCACGCCCTGCCCCGCCCGGACCACCCGCACCCCGCGTTCGGGAGGGTCGACGAGGCGGGAGAACGGCACGTCGAGCACCACGGCGATGGCCCACAGCGTCTCCACGCTCGGGTTCCCGGTCCCCGCCTCCAGCTGCGAGACCGTGGACTTGGCGAGCCCGGCCCGGCGCGCCAGCTCGCCCAGCGACAGCTCCCGCAGGGTGCGCTCGCGGCGCACCGCGGCGGCGATCACCGCGAGGGGTGTTCGGTTCATCGGTCAGCCAAACCGGTTTGACGAACGGCGCACATGCGTTCACTGTAACCGCCATGTGTTCGGCACGACGAACGGCCCTGCAGTCCGACGACGTCCGCGACATCGCCGCCCTGGCCGCGGCGGTGACCGTCGTGGGCATGTCCTTCGGTGCGCTCGCGGGATCGGCGGGGGTGCCCTGGCCGCTGGTCGTGGGCATGTCGGTCCTGGTCTTCGCGGGTGGGTCGCAGTTCCTGGCGGTCGCGGTGGTGGCCGCGGGCGGCGCCCCCGTGGCGGCGGTGGCGGCCGGGCTGCTGCTCAACCTGCGGCACCTGCCGTTCGGTCTGGCGATCGGCGAGGTCGTCGGGCGGACCTGGCCGAGTCGGCTCCTGGGCGCCCACCTGCTGGTCGACGAGAACGTGGCGCTGTCCCGCGCCCGCGGCATCGGCCCGCGGGCCACCGCCGTCTACCGGGTCTGCGGAGCGTGCCTGTTCGTCGGCTGGAACCTCGGGACCGTCGTGGGGCTGCTGGCAGGCGGCGCGATCCCCGATCCCGCCGTGTTCGGCGTCGACGCCGCCTTCCCGGCCGCGCTGCTCGCTCTGCTGCTGCCCTCGCTGCGCGAGCGGGACGCCCGCACGGTCGGCCTCACCGCCGCCGTCCTGGCGCTCGCCGCGACGCCGTTCCTGCCCGCGGGCGTCCCGGTCCTCGTCGGCCTGCTCGCCCTCCTGACGGTGGTGCGCCGGTGACCGCGCGCCCCCCGGCTCCCCGCGACCCGCGTCAGGGTTCCGCTCCGCCCTCGGGACGGCCGGTCCTGCGCGAGACGGAACCGTTCGGTGTCGGGGTGGGGTCTCGGTGATCGGCTGGCCCGTGCTCCTCGCGTTCGCGGTGGGCACCTACCTCATCCGGTTCGCCGGGATCGCGCTGCGGGACCGGATGACCCTGCCCGAGCGTGTCGTGCGGCTGACCGACCTCGGCGCGACCGCGCTGCTGGTCGCCCTGGTCGCGACCGCCGCGCTCACCGAGGACGGCGGGTTCGCAGGCTGGGCCCGGCCCGCCGGGGTCGTCGCGGGCGCGGTCGCCGCCTGGCTGAAGGCGCCGTTCGTGCTGGTCGTGATCCTGGCGGCGGCCGTCGCGGCGGGTCTGCGGGCGCTCGGCGTGCCCTGACCGGCACCGAAGTGGATCGCGGTGGAGGGTGCGGCAGACTGCGCCCGTGGCACGGTTGCTGACCTGGGTCCTGGTGCTCGCCGCAGCGGTCTGGTCGGTGGTGGCGCTGCAGCCGCCGTCCCCCGGCGCGCAGGCGCAGCGGGCGTTCGCGGCGGTCGAGCGGATCGGAGCGCAGCCGCACGTCGCGGGCTCGCCCGCCAACGACGCCGTCCGTGAGTACCTGCTCGGCGAGCTGCGGGGGATCGGGCTGGAGCCCCGGGTGCAGGACACCGTCGGCGTCAACGCGGGGTCGCTGGGGGACGGCACCCCGGCGGCCGCGCGCGTCCGCAACATCGTCGCGACGGTCCCGGGCAGCGCCCCGACCGGCCGGGTCACGGTCGTCGCGCACTACGACTCGGTGCAGTCCGGCCCCGGCGCGAACGACGACGGTGCAGGCACCGCGACCCTGCTCGAGACCGCCCGCGCGGTGGTCGCCGACCGGCCGCGCAACGACGTCACGCTGCTGTTCACCGACGCCGAGGAGGCCTGCCTCTGCGGCGCCGAGGCGTTCGTCGCCCAGGCGCCGGAGGCGGACGGCGGGGTGGTGCTCAACGTCGAGGCCCGCGGCACCACCGGCCCGGTGATCATGTTCGAGACGACGGCGGGGAACGGGCCCGTCGTCGACCGGTTCGCCGCCGCGGCGCCGCACCCGGTGGCGACCAGCTTCGCCGTCGAGGTCTACCGGATCCTGCCGAACGACACCGACTTCAGCCCGTTCCGGGACTCCGGACGGTACGTCGGGCTGAACTCGGCCTACATCGACGGCAGCGCCGCCTACCACGCCCCGCAGGACACCCCGGACCGCATGGATCGGGGGTCCCTGCAGATGCACATCGACAACACGACCGCGCTCGTCCGAGAGTTCGGCGGTGCGGACCTCGCGCGGCTGCGGGGAGAGGACGCGACGTACTTCCCGGTCCTCGGCACGCTCGTCCGGTACCCGGGATGGCTGGTCTGGCCGCTGGCAGGCCTCGCGGCGGCGGTCGCCCTCGCGGGCGTCGTGGTCGCCGCCCGGCGGTCCGGCGCGCTGCGGGTGCTCGCGGGCGTCGGCGCGGCGCTCGTGCCGCTCGTGGTCGCCCCCGCGCTCGCGCAGCTCGCCTGGTGGGGCCTGACGCTGCTGCGCCCCGGGTACGCGCAGCTGGACGACCCGTGGCGGCCGGGCTGGGACCGCGCGGCGCTGGCCTGCCTGGTCGCCGCGGTGCTGGTGGGGTGGGTCGTGGCGCTGGGCCGCCGCGGACGGGCCGCGGGAGCCGGGTCGGCTGGGCGCCGGATCGGACCCGACGCCCTCGCCGCGGGCGGCCTGGTCTGGCTCGCGGCCCTCGGCCTGCTCCTCGCCGACCTCGCGCCGGGCGGGTCCTACCTCACCGCGTTGCCTGCGCTGGCCGGCGGGATCGCGCTGCTCGTGGGGCACCGGATCGCGCGGGCGGTGGCCGCCGTGGTGGCCGCTGTGGTGGCGGTCGTCGTGCTCGTGCCGACGGCGGTGCTGTTCTTCCCCGCCCTCGGCCTCGCGGCGGCCGCGGTGCCTGCGGTCGTGCTCGTGCTGCTCGGGCTCGCCCTGGTCCCGGTGCTCGCCGACCTGCCGCGGTTCACCCCGGTCGTCGCGCTGGTGGCGGCCGTGGTCCTCGGGACCGTCGGGTTCACCCAGAACGCGTTCACCGCCGACCGGCCCGCGCCCAGCCAGCTCATGTACCTGCTCGACACCGACGCGGACACCGCGCGCTGGGTCAGCGCGGAGGCCGAGCCGGGGGAGTGGACCGCCGGGTACGTCGACGGCCGCGAGACCCTCGCGATCCCCGGCTTCGACGGCGAGTACTCCACCGGACCGGCCGAGCCCGCCGCCCTCCCGCCCGCTCGGGTCGACCTGACCCGCGAGGGCGCGGTCCTCACCGCCCGGATCGTGCCGCAGCGCCCGGTTCGGCTGGTGGCGGTGCGGACCGACCGGGTCGTGGCCGCCACCGTGAACGGTGCCGCCGTGCCGGTGCGCGACGGCAGGCTCGACCTCGTCTTCCACGCCCCGCCGCCCGAGGGTGTGGACCTCCGGGTCGAGCTGAGCGGGTCCGGCCCGGTGGACCTGCAGGTCACCGACGGCTCCGACGGCCTCGACGGGCTGCCGGGGCTCATCCCGCGGCCCCCGGAGGTGGGGGCCGCGGGCAGCCACACCAGCGACCTCGTCGCCGTCACCCGGCGGGTGAGCGGCTAGGGATCGTCGGGCATGGTCGGGCGAGGTCCACGGTCACGCACGCCGCGCGGTCGGCGGCGGAGAGCTCGCCCGATCGTGGCGCCCGGGACCCGGCGCGCGGGGACGAGCGGTTCGCGCGACGATCGACCCGTGCGTTGTCTCGTGATCGGTGCGACCGGCTATGTCGGCTCGCGGCTCGTGCCCCGGCTGCTGGCCGAGGGCCACACCGTCCGCTGCCTCGTGCGGTCGCCGGACAAGCTGGCCCGGACGGGGTTCGCCGACCGTGTGGAGGTGGTGCGGGGCGACCTCACGGACGCCGCGTCCACCCGGGCGGCGTGTCGGGGGGCCGACGCCGTCTACCACCTCGTGCACTCCATGGACGGGCCGGACTTCGCCGACCGCGACCGGGTGATCGCCGAGACGGTCGCGGGCGCGGCGGCCGCGGCGGGCGTCGGACGGATCGTCTACCTGGGCGGACTCCGGCCGGAGGGGGACGCGACGTCCGAGCACCTGCGCTCGCGCACCGAGGTGGGGCAGGTGCTGCTCGCGGGTCCCGTTCCCGCCGTGGTGCTCCAGGCGGGCATCGTGGTGGGCCGCGGCTCCGCCAGCTTCGAGATGATCCGCCACGTCGCGGAGACCGTGTTCTGGGGTGCCGGGCCGAGTCCGCTCGCCCTGCCGCTGCCGGACCAGGCCTGGAACCGTGTCCAACCGATCGCGATCGCGGACGTCCTGTACTGGCTGACCGCGAGCCTGCGGCTGCCCGAGGCGACGAACCGGGCCTTCGACGTCGGCGGCCCCGACGCCCCGACCTACGTCGACCTGCTGCGGGGCTACGCCCGGGAGGCGGGCCTCGCCGTGGCGCCCACCGTGCCCGTGCCGGTCTCGGTGCCCCGGCTGGGCGCGCGGGCGGTCGGCCTGCTCACCCCCGTCGACCGGGCGCTCGCTGCGCCGTTGCTGGAGTCGATGGCCCACGAGCTGGTGTGCCGCGAGCACGACCTCGCCGCGCTGGTCGGGGAGCCCCCCGGCGGCCCCACGCCCTACGCGGAGGCGGTCCGCCGGGCCCTCGCCGAGGAGGGTCCCGCGGGTGGCGGGGCCACCGATCCGGCGGGGTCGGGACCGCCCGAGCTCGCCGGAAAGGACGTCGAAGAGGTCGCCGCGCCCGTCGCGGAGCTCTGGTCGGTCATCACCGGGATCGGCGGCGACCAGGGCTGGCACACGGTCCCCGGAGTGTGGGAGCTGCGCCAGCGGCTCGACGGGCTGCTCGGCGGCGTCGGGCTGCGCCGGGGGAGGCCCGCGCGGCTCGCGCCGGGGGACCCGCTGGACTGGTGGCGGGTCGAGGAGATCGACCCCGGCCGTTCGCTCGTGCTCCGGGCGGAGACCCGGATGCCGGGGGTCACGCGGCTGCGGATGACCGCCGAGCCGACGGGGGCGGGCACGAGCCGCTACTCCCAGACCGTCACGTTCCGTCCCCGGGGCATGGCGGGACGTGTCTACTGGTACGCCCAGAAGCCCGTCCACGATCTCGTCTTCGGGGTGACCGCGCGCATGATCGCGGACGAGGCCCGACGCCGGTCGGCGCAGACCTGACGGCCGAACGGCCGTTCAGGATTCACAGCAACGGCGTTACCCCGCGGGGATCGTTGCGCATGCACCTTTCGTTACGGGCACGCACGGTGATCCTCCTCCCGTTGACCCACTCTCACGGTCACCGACAGCATTCGCGCAGCCGTCCGCTCCCCGCAACGGCCGAGCCCGCTCCGGTCCTCCCGACCGGGTCCACGCGGGTCCGCCAGGAGCCGCCGCGCACCGGTCGTCCGCATCAGGGCCGGTCGCGGCGGCCCGGCCGAACCACGCGATCGGGTCAACGTCACGGTTCGTTACCGACACTCTCGGTGAGATCCTGCACCTTGACGGGTGAATGCGATCACCGCCAGTATTCCCCGCGCTGCCCTTCGCTCCCCGCTTCCGGTAGCCGTCCCGCCCGGCGCCGCCGTCGTCCCCGGGCTCCGAGTCTCCCCCGAGCACCCCGGAGCTGCCCCGTCGTGCCCGTCCGACATTCCGACCGCGTCGAGCTCCCCGTCCCTCTCGACCGCGCCGTCGCGCCCCCCGCCCCGACCTCCCGCACCACCCAGACCCGCAGCCAGAAGGTCGCCGACTCCCCGTCGCTGATGGCCATCGTCGCCGTCGCCGCGATCGGCGTGCTGCTGTACACGGTCTTCCTGTTCGACTTCAGCCACCGCGGCGACTGGCCCGCGTACCTGTTGGTCCTCGTCGCCGAGTCGATCATCGTGCTGCAGGCGCTCATCTCGCTGTGGACCATCCTGTCCAGCGGCCACGACCCGCGGGACTACTCGTTCAACGAGGCCCAGCGCAACCTCTACGGCGCGCTCGGCGAGCAGACCCAGGCCATCGGCATCGGCCTGCGGCACGCCCCGATGCAGCTGGACGACTTCCCGGTCACCGTGGACGTGTTCATCACCACCTACGGCGAGGCGCTGGAGGACATCCGGCGGACCGTCACCGCCGCCGTCGCGCTCGACGGTGCGCACACCACCTACGTGCTCGACGACGGCAAGTCGGCCGCCGTCCGCGACCTCGCCCGCGAGCTCGGGGCCGAGTACGTCGCCCGGGAGGGCAACGCGCACGCCAAGGCGGGCAACGTCAACCACGCGCTGTCGATCACCACGGGCGACCTGTTCGTGATCTTCGACGCGGACTTCGTGGCGCGCCGTGACTTCCTGTACGAGACGGTCCCGTTCTTCGCGGACCCGACCGTCGCGTTCGTCCAGACGCCGCAGACCTACGGCAACCTGCGCGGGCTCATCTCCCGCGGCGCCGGCTACATGCAGACGGTGTTCTACAAGTTCACCCAGCCCGGAAAGAACCGCTTCAACGCCGCGTTCTGCGTGGGCACCAACGTGATCTTCCGGCGCACCGCGGTCATGGAGATCGGCGGGATCTGGCAGGAGTCGAAGTCCGAGGACGTGTGGACCTCGCTCAAGCTGCACGAGCGCGGCTGGCGCACGGTCTTCATCGGCACCGAGCTGGCCGTGGGGCACACCCCCGAGACGATCGAGACCTACACCAAGCAGCAGCTGCGCTGGGCCACCGGCGGGTTCGAGATCCTCTTCCGCGCCAACCCCATGGGCCGCGGCCGCACCCTGACCCTCGACCAGCGCCTGCAGTACTTCGGCACGGCCACGTTCTACCTGGTCGGGATCGCGCCGGGGCTGCTGCTGCTGGTGCCGCCGCTGCAGATCTACTTCGGCATCGCGCCCATCAGCCAGGACGTGCCCGGGCTGACCTGGTTCCTGTACTACGCCGGGTTCTACTTCATGCAGATCGTGGTCGCGCTGTTCACCATCGGCTCGTTCCGGTGGGAGACGCTGCTGCTGGCCACGGCCTCGTTCCCGATCTACACCAAGGCCTTCGCCAACGCGCTGCTGCGCCGCGACCAGGCGTGGAGCGTGACCGGGCAGAAGGGGGCGCGGAACTCGCCGTTCACCTTCATCGTGCCGCAGGTGCTGGCGTTCGTCTTCCTGCTCGTGACGTCCGTGGTGGGCCTCTGGCAGGCCGACCTGCAGCGCACCTTCTCGCTGGCCGTGTTCTGGAACATCCTCAACACGCTGGTGCTCGGGGCGTTCGTCGTCACGGCACTGCGGGAGTCGCGGCAGATCGCGAAGGAGTCCCGCGAGCTGCGCAGGCTGCGCCGCGAGGGACGCGAGCCCGCGGGGGAGCACGACCAGAAGGTCGCGACCCCGGTCCTGCCCGAGCCGGTCGGGGCCGCGAGCGCGGTCCCGGTGGCCCCGGTCCGCAGGCGGCCCGAGGTCCCGCGTCGTCCGGTCGGCCCGGTCCGGCGGACGGCGCGGCCCGCGGCGGAGGTCGACCGCCGCCGCGAGAGCGGCCCGATCCCCGGCCTCCCCGCGCACAGCGGCCCGGTGCCGGGCCTCCCGGTGCGCGCCGCCCTCCCGGGACCCGGAGCGCCCTCGCGGTCCCGGCCGCGGGACGAGCGCCGCGCGCCGCGGCCGGACAGCGGGCGGCACCGGATCGCCCCGCCGCCACCCCTGCCGAAGCCCCTGCCGCAGCCCGAGCCCCAGCCGAGTGGTCCGCAGCAGCTCCCGGTCGTCCCGCGCGCCGCCGTCTCGGGCGCGGACGCGGCGCCGACCGGCGTCTTCGCGGCGAACGAGCCGCAGACCGGGCCGCTGGACGTGGTGCCCGCAGGCAGGCGCGCACCACGTCGCGCAGCCCGCGCGGCCCCGGCGGCCCCGGTCCGGATCCCCGCCCAGCGCCGCCGGGGCGCCGACGTCGCCGCCGAGGTCCTCGCGTTCGGTGACGGCACCCCGCGGAGGTCGCGATGACCGTCGTCCGCCGGTTCCGGCTGGCCCTCGGCATCCTCGTGGTGCTCCTGGTCGCCGCCTACCTCACGATGCTGCTCAACGCCCGCAACGGCCGGGTGGAGGGCCGCTCCGCCTCCCTGGCCGCCGAGAACTACCCCGTCGGCACGGACTACTCCGGCACCGTGAGCGCCCAGCTCGTGCAGGTGGGCGACGAGGTGGCGGTCGGCCAGCCGATGTTCGAGCTGCAGAGCGCCACGCTGGTCCGCGACCTGTCGCAGGGCCTGATCGATCCCGCTCAGGTGCCCTATCGGATCAAGGACGGGAACACGATGGTCGTCACCGCGACCGACCAGGGCCGGGTGGAGGGCGTGAGCTACGCCGTCGGGTCGTTCGTGCCCGCGAACTCCGAGCTGGCGACGGTGCAGCGGGCGGGTTCGCTGTTCGTCGAGGCCGAGTTCGTGCTGACCGCGCCGGACTACGCGCGGCTGCCCCCGAACGCCACCATCGACGTCCTGCTGCCGAACAACGAGACCGTCCGCGCCCAGGCCGGACGGGTGCGGGTCAGCACCGAGAACGGGGAGGCCCGCACCGTCGTGCAGGCCTTCAGCCCCGAGCTGGGGGACGCGACCGCGGACGGGTTGTTCGCCGTGGGCTCGCCGGTCGAGGCCACGCTGCACCTGCGCAACGACGGCCTGGTCTCCGACGTCACCGCGTGGGTCACCGAGACCACCGGGATCACGCCGTGAGGCGGCTCCTGGTCGGGCTGCTCGCGCTGCTGAGCCTGAGCGCGTGCACCACCAGCGTGGGAGGTCGGGCCGTGGCCGAGGGCGGCAGTGACCCGGGGCTGGCCGCGGCGGTGGGCTCGCTGCCGCAGCGCAGTGTGGGCACCGCGCCTGCGATGCGGCTGGCCGAGGGGCTCGCGCCGCCGACCAACCGCTGGTTCTCGGGGCTGGTGTTCCCGCCCGAGCCGCAGCCGGTCTTCCCGCTGCCGCTCTCGGTCGCGCTGAAGCCGACCGGGCTCACGCTCGGCGTTCCCGCGGTCCGCGCCACGGTCAAGACGATCTTCGGCTCGCACACGCCCGCGCTGGACGTCCCGATCGACGCGACCGAGCTGCAGGTCGTCGCCTACGACGACCTGACCGTCACCGTCGCGTTCCTCGACGGCACCGCCGAGCGCGGCCGCGTGCTGCTCACCCGCGGCTCGCCGTTCCTGCGCTACACCGCCGCGGCCGAGCAGACCCTGACCGTCGGGCCGCAGCCGCTGGCCGGGGACGGGACCGTGGAGATCCGCGGGGACCGGTACGGCGTCGTCACGGACGGCACCCTGCGCGGGTCCGCGGTGACCCTGCCCGCCGGTGCGTCCGCCACGTTCTACGCCGTGCCCCCGGGCGGCGACGCCGCGGAGCTCGCCGAGGCCGCGAAGGTGGCCGTGACCGGCGGGGACGTCGTCGAGCGGGTCGACGGGGACACCGTCCGGACCACGCTGACCTACCGCACCGAGGGCGGGGACACCCTGGTCGCGGCGATGCCGGACTCGGGTGCCGCGAGCTGCGCGTCGGCGGGGGAGTTCGCCACGCTGTACGGCCCGATGGAGCTGTGCCGGACGTCGTCGCTCGAGCTGAGCACGCCCGTCGTCACCCCGTCGGGGGCGTTGGACGTGGGCGGGCTGTCCGGGTCCGAGCGCGGCGAGCTGGAGCGGGCGGTCGCCGCCGACACCGCCGCGCTGGAGCTCACCGCGACCGACACGTACTTCGGCGGCAAGCAGCTCGCCCTCGCGGCGAACCTGCTCACCCTCGCCGAGGGCCTCGACATGGCGCCGACCGCGCAGCGGATCCGGGACCGGCTGGTCCCGCTGCTGGAGCGGTGGACGGAGCCGAACGGGTGCGCCGAGCGCGCGACGCAGTGCTTCGTCTACGACCCGGTGCTGCGCGGGATGGTCGGGCTGGAGAACTCCTTCGGCTCCGAGGAGTTCAACGACCACCAGTTCCACTACGGGTACTTCCTCTACGCCGCGGCGATCCTGGGGAAGGACGACCCGGCGCTCGTCGAGAAGGTCGGGCCGGTGATCGACCTGTTGGCGGCGGACATCGGCAACCCGCGGCAGACCGCGGAGTTCCCCCGACAACGCGCGTTCGACGCGTTCGAGGGGCACTCGTGGGCCTCCGGGTTCAGCCCGTTCGGCGACGGCAACAACCAGGAGTCCAGCTCCGAGTCCGTCACCGCCTACAACGGGCTGGCGCTCTGGGCGGCGGTGCGGGGCGACGCGGCGCAGCGAGACCAGGCCGTCGCCATGCTGTCGCGGGAGGCGACGTCGGCGGTGCGGTACTGGACGCAGCCGACGCTCCCGGCCGGGTTCGGCGCGGAGATGGTGTCGATCAACTGGGGCGGCAAACGGGACTACGCCACCTGGTTCAGCGCGGAGCCCAGCGCGATGCTGGGCATCCAGCTGATCCCGATGTCGCCGGTCGCGGAGTACCTGCGCGGCGACCCGGACCGGATCCGCAGCAGCATCGCGGAGGCCGCCCCGGCGGGCTACGACGTCCCCTTCGGCGACTACCTGCTGATGTACCTGGCCCTCGCGGACCGCGACGAGGCGCTGCAGCGGGCGAGGGACCTCCCCGACACCCGGATCGACGACGGCAACACGAGGTCGTACATGCTCGCCTGGATCATGACCCGCCCCTGACCCTCAGGGCTGGGCGTACCTGGCGAACCTGCGGGTGAAGGTGGCCGTCCCGCTCGTCATCGCGCGCAGGTCGACCTGGTAGCGGAGGAGCTCGGCCGCAGGCACCTCCGCTCTGACCAGCGTGCGGCCCGGGGTGTCGGTCGGGTCGGTGCCGAGGACCCGGCCCCGGCGGGCCGAGAGGTCGCCGAGGACGGTGCCCAGGTGCTCGTCGAGGATCCGGACCGCGACCTCGTCGACCCGCTCCAGCGGCACCACCCCGCAGACCTCGGCGGCCTCGCGCAGCGCCAGCGCCCCCGCGGTCTGGAAGGCGGCGTCGGACGAGTCGACGCTGTGCGCCTTGCCGTCCACCAGCGTCGCGCGGACGTCGACGACGGGGTGGGCCGCGCCGTCGACCGGCAGGCCGCGGTCGAGCTGGGCCCGGATGCCCTTCTCGACGCTCGGGACGTACTGCGTCGGCACCGACCCGCCGACCACGGCGGAGCGGAACTCGAACCCGGAGCCGCGGGGGAGCGGCTCGAACTCGACGTGGCACACCGCGTACTGCCCGTGCCCGCCCGACTGTTTGACGTGTCGCCCGGTCACCCGCGCCGCGGACCCGAGCGTGACCCGCATCGGCACCCGGACGTCCTCGGTCTCGACGTGCGCCCCGGCCTCCCGTAGCCGCGACAGCACGACGTCGGCGTGGGCCTCGCCGGTCGTCCACAGCACCGTCTGGTGGGTCTCCGGGCTGCGCTCCAGGCAGAGCCCCGGATCGGCCGCGACGAGCTTGGCCAGCGTGCGCGCGAGCTGGTCCTCCTCACCGCGCTCCTGGGGCACGACCGCGATCGGGAGCAGCGGTTCCGGCAGCTCCCAAGCCCGCAGCAGCAGCGGGTGGTCCGCCGCGGACACGGTGTCCCCGGTCTCGGCGCCGGTGAGCTTGGTCAGCGCGCAGAGGTCCCCGGCGACGCAGAGGTCGGTCTCCTGCAGCGTCGCGCCGAGCGCGGTGTAGAGCCGGGAGAGGCGGTCGTCGACGTCGTGGCCCGCACTGGTGTCGGAGCCGGCCTCGGGGCTGACCCGCGGCGCGGGGACGTGGCCGGAGATGTGCACGGCGGTGTCGGCGCGCAGCGTCCCGGAGAACACCCGGACCAGCGACACCCGGCCCACGTACGGGTCGACCGAGGTCCGCACGATCTCGGCGGCGAGGGGGCCGTCCGGGTCCGCGGCCAACCCCGGGTGGGCGCCGCCGTCGATCAGCGACACGGCGGGCAACGGGCGCTCCAGCGGGCTCGGGAAGCCGCCCGCGAGCAGTTCCAGCAGGGCGTCGAGACCCGAGCCGCTCGCTGCGCAGACCGGCACCACCGGATGGAACGACCCGCGCGCGACGGCGGTCTCGAGATCGTCGATCAGGGCGTCGACGTCCAGGGTCTCGCCCGCGAGGTAGCGCTCCATGAGCGACTCGTCCTCGGACTGCTCGATGATCCCCTCGAGGAGGGTGGCGCGCGCCTCCTCGGCCCCCGCGGGAGGGTCGCCCGGACCCTGGGTGAGCAGCCCGTACAACCCGTCGGGGGTGGGGAGGTGCCGGGGGTCGGCAGCCGACGGAGTCGGCGGGGTGGGTAAGTAGAGCGCGGCGACCCCGGCGCCGAACGCGTCCTGGCAGGCCAGCTGGGTGGACTCGACGTCGGCGCGGGCCTGGTCGCACCGCGCCACGACGACCGCCCGCGGCAGCCCGACGGCGGCGCACTCCTCCCACAGCGCCACGGTCGCGGGGTCGATGACCCCGTCCGCGCCCGCCGTCGCGGGGAGCACGAAGAGCGCGGCGTCCGCGGCCCGCAGGCCGGCGCGCAGCTCCCCGACGAAGTCCCCGTAGCCGGGGGTGTCGATGAGGTTGATCTTGAGGTTGCGGTACCGCACGGGCGCGACGGCGAGGGTCACCGAGCGGTGCTGGCGGACGGCGGCGGGATCGTGGTCGCAGACGGTGGTCCCGTCGCCCACGCTGCCCTGTCGGGGGATCGTGCCGGTGTGCGCGAGCAGGGCCTCCACCAGCGTCGTCTTGCCCGCTCCCGAGGGCCCGACCAGCGCCACGTTGCGGAGCAGCCGGGGATCGGTGACCGTCCCGGCCCCCTCGGCGGCCCTGCGTTCTGCTCTGACGGTCATGGCGGCCACCTCCGATCCCGGGGCACGCCGGTGTGCTCCCGGTCACATCGATTGAACTCCGGGCGCCCGATCGACACAACCCTCAACGCCCGCCCAATTCCGCGCGAGCGTGTGCGGTGGCACATCGGCCCCGCGAGTAGGGTCCTCGGCCGTGCCCATTCCCGGTCCCGGTTACGCCATCACGGTCCGCGTCGAAGCGCCGTCGTCGAGCAGCGCGGCGGGGGATCTCGCCGTCGCGGTCGGCGCGGTCGGAGGGGTGGTCACGGCGTTCGACGTCGTCGAGTCCCGCGCCGACGCCATCGTCGTCGACATCTCCTGCAACGCCCTGAACTCCGAGCACGCCGAGGAGATCACCGCCGCCCTCGGCGCGGTGCCCGGCGTGACCGTCCGGAAGGTCTCGGACCGGACCTTCCTGATCCACCTCGGCGGCAAGATCGAGGTCACCTCGAAGGTCGCGCTCCGCAACCGCGACGACCTGTCCCGGGCCTACACCCCGGGCGTCGCGCGGGTGTGTCAGGCGATCGCGGCGAACCCCGCGGACGCCCGGCGGCTGACGATCAAGCGCAACACCGTCGCCGTCGTCACCGACGGGTCGGCGGTCCTGGGCCTGGGCAACCTCGGCGCCGCCGCGGCGATGCCGGTCATGGAGGGCAAGGCCGCGCTGTTCAAGCGCTTCGCGAACGTCGACGCCTGGCCGGTCGTCCTGGACACCCAGGACACCGAGGAGATCATCCGCACGGTCCAGGTGATCGCCCCCGCGTACGGCGGGATCAACCTGGAGGACATCGCCGCGCCGCGCTGCTTCGAGATCGAGCGCAGGCTCCGCGACATGCTGGACATCCCGGTCTTCCACGACGACCAGCACGGCACCGCCGTCGTCGTGCTCGGTGCGCTGCGCAACGCGCTGCGGGTGGTCGGCAAGTCCTTCTCGGACAGCAAGATCGTGGTCTGCGGCGTGGGCGCGGCGGGCTCGGCGATCATCCGCCTGCTGGCCTCGGAGAAGCCGGGCGAGGTGCTCGCGGTGGACATCGACGGCATCGTCCACGCGGGCCGCCCGGGCCTGGACGACAACCTGACCTCGATCGCGGGCCAGACGAACAGCACCGGCCAGAGCGGGTCGCTGGCCGACGCGCTGGTCGGCGCGGACGTGTTCATCGGCGTCTCGGCGCCCAACCTGTTCGGCGCGGAGGAGGCCGAGACCATGGCCGACGACGCGATCATCTTCGCCCTGGCCAACCCCGACCCGGAGATCGACCCGGCGATCGCCGCGCAGCACGCCGCCGTCGTCGCGACGGGCCGCTCGGACTACCCGAACCAGATCAACAACGTGCTGGCCTTCCCCGGTGTGTTCCGCGGCCTGCTCGACGCCCAGGCCCACGACATCACCGACCACATGCTGCTCGCGGCATCGGCGGCGATCGCGAACGTGGTGGCCGAGCCCAACGCCAGCTTCATCGTCCCCAGCGTCTTCGACCCCTCGGTCGCCCCGGCCGTCGCCGACGCGGTGCGCCACGCGGCCCAGCAGGACGCCGAGGCGGGCGAGGTCGTCGCCGGCCTGTGAGCGGCGGTCGCCGTCGGTGGTACTCGCCGCGGCGACCGCCACCACCGGGTTCAGGGCCGGATCTCGTACACCGCGTTGAACGCGGAGCGGGAGGCCTCGCGGAAGCGGGTGAAGCCCGCCTCCGCGGCGATCTGCCGGACGGGGAACTCCCCGGCCTGCGCCCCCAGTGACCAGCCGCCGTCCTGGGCGAGCGCGTTGGGCACGCACAGGAACGTCGAGCCGCTGTAGTAGGCCCGGCCGACCGGGTTGAGGTTGTCCGCCACCGAGTGGCCCGCGGCGGGCTCCACCAGCATCCAGGTGCCGTCGGGGGCGAGCGACTCCCGGATCCGCCGGGCCGCGGCCACGGGGTCGCCGAGGTCGTGCAGACAGTCGAAGGTCGTCACGAGGTCGTAGCCCTCGCCGGTGAAGGCCGCGGCGTCGGCCAGCTCGAACCTCACCCGGTCCGCCACCCCCGCGGCCGCGGCCCGCTCCCGCGCCGCGGTGATCGAGACGTCGTGGTTGTCCGAGCCGACGACCGTCGCGTTCGGGAAGGCCGCGCCGATCATGATCGACGTCGCGCCCAACCCACAGCCCACGTCCGCGACGCGACCGCCCGCGGCCAGCTTGACCGAGACGCCGTCGAGCGCCGGGATCCAGGTCGGCACGAGGTCGACCGCGTACCCGGCGGCGTAGAAGGCGGCGCAGCCGGTGAAGACGTCCTCGTGGTGCTCGTGCCACGCGATGCCCTCACCGGTGCGGAACGCCGCGGCGAGCCGCTCCTCCGAGCGCAGATAGCCGAGCACACCGCGGAAGCCTGCGGCGGCGTCGGGCCCGGCGGGGTCGGCGAGCACGAACGCCTGCTCCGGGGTGAGCAGGAACGTCCCGGCGTCGTGGGTGACGTAGCCGCCCGCCGCCTGCCCGCGGAGCCACTCCGCCAGGTACCGCTCGTGGCAGCCGGTGCGGGCGGCGAGATCGGCCGGGGTCGCCGGACCCTGGGCGAGCGCGGCCCAGAGCCCCAGCCGGTGGCCCAGCGCGATCGAGCCCGCGGCCCCGGTCGCACCGAGGTCGGTGAGGATGCGGCCGAGCAGGGCCGTGAGGGTGTCGGGATCCAGGACCGTCCCGGTCGTGGTCCCGGTGGTGCTGTCGAGGGTCTCGGTCATGTCGTCTCCTGCGGTCGGGGCCGGCGCGGTGCCGGTCGTGGGACCACCGTCGGACTCGGTCCTGCCACCGCGCCGGCACGCCCTGTCGTGCCGCTGTTCCGCCCTGTTCCCGCAGCTCGGAGCGCGGCATGATGGCGCCGGGAGGTCGGATGCCGCCGGTGCGGGTGCAGGTGCTCGGTCCGCTGCGGCTGACGGTGTCCGGCGCGCCCGTCGAGGTCCCGGGGCCCAAACGCCGCGCGGTCCTGGCCCTGCTCGCCCTGGCCGAGGGCCGGACCGTCCCCGTCGACACCCTGCTCGACGCGCTGTGGCCTGCCGGAGTGCCCGAGTCCGGTCGCGCTGCTCTGCACTCCCACGTCTCGCGGCTGCGCACCCTGCTCGGCCCCGGTGCCGCGCAGCTCACCACGCCGCCGGACGGCTACCGCCTGTCCCTCGACGCCGACGACCTCGACCTCACCCGGGCCCGCACCCTCCTCGGCCGAGGTGACCTGCCCGCTCTCCGGGAGGCCCACGCGCTCTGGCGGGGTGTCGTCCTGCCCGACCTCAGCGACGTCGCGCCGCTCGCCGCGGCGGTGGAGGAGATCCGCAGGCTCCGAGAGGCGGTCGTCGACGCACTGGTCGCGGCGGCGGTCGAGGCCGGTGAGGCGGGCACCGTCGTCGGGGTGGCGGAGGACGCCCACGCGGAGGACCCCCTGCGCGAGGCGGCTGCCGTCGGGCTGATGCGGGCGCTGGCCGCGGACGGGCGGGCGGCCGAGGCGCTGCGAATCGGGCGGGCCCACCGGCGCAGGCTGGCCGAGGAGACCGGACTCGATCCCTCGCCCGTCCTGGCCGCGGCGGAACGAGAGATCGCCGGAGGTGGCCTGGGGGCTCCGGCACCACCCGCACCGGCCCGGCCCGCGACCGCGCTGCTCGGCCGGGACGACGAGGTCGCGGAGCTGCGCCGGCTGCTGGCGGGGGAGCGGCTGGTGACCTTGGCCGGGCCCGGAGGGATGGGCAAGACTCGGGTGGCGCTGGAGATCGCGCGACTGAGCGGGGCGCCGACCGTGCTGCTCGCCCCCGTGGCCGCGGCCCCGGAGCTGCCGCATGCGCTGGCCGCGGCCCTGCGGCTGTCCGTCGAGCGCGGCGACGTGCTCGACGCCTGTGTCGCCGTCCTCGGCGACCGCCCCACCGTGCTGGTGCTCGACAACTGCGAGCACCTGCGGGACGGCGTCCGCGACCTGGTCGAGCGGCTCCTCACCGGCTGCCCCCGCGTCACCGTGCTGGCCACGAGCCGGGAGCCGCTCGGGCTGCCCGCCGAGGTCGTCCGCCGGCTCGGCCCGCTCGCGCCGAGCCCCGCCGCCGAGCTGTTCCTCGAACGGGCCCGGCGGGTGCGCCCGGGGGTTCCGACGGCGACGGAGCGCGAGCTGGTCGCGGACGTCGTGCGCAGGCTCGACGGCATGCCGCTCGCCCTGGAGCTCGCCGCGGGCAGGTTGTCCGGCTTCGGGCTCGCGGACCTGCACGGCCGCCTGGACCGGGCGCTGGACCTGCTGGGCGGGCCGCGCTCGGAGGCCCGGCACGCCACCCTGCGGGCCACCGTGGAGTGGTCCTACCAGCTGCTCGGCGCGGCGGAACAGCGGCTGTTCCGGCACCTCGCCGTGTTCCCGGACGGGCTCGCCCTCGGCGCGGCCGAGCGGCTCGCCGCCGACGTCGGACTGGACGGCGATCCCGGCGTCGCGTTGAGCAGGCTCGTCGACGCGTCGATGGTCGTCGCCGACTTCACCGACGGCACCCGCTACCGGATGCTCGAGACCCTGCGCGCCTACGGCCTCGATCGGCTGGCGGCCGCCGAGGAGACCGCCGCGGGGCGGCAGTGCCTGTGCCACACCGCCGTCCGGCTGGTCGGGTGGATCGAGACCGGGCTCGCCGGTGCCGAGGAACCCGCCGCGGACGCCCTGCTCCGCCGCGAGCTGCCGACGCTGCGGGCCGCCTGGCGCTCCGCCCGGTCGGCCGGTGACCTCGACACCGCGGTGGCGGTGGTCGCCGCGCTGTTCGACGTCGTCGCCTACCGGGACCTGGTCGAGGTCCGGTCCTGGGCGGAGGAGCTCGCGGAGGACCCCGCGCTCGCCGGACACCCCCGGTGCACGACCGTCCTCGCGGTGGCCGCCGAGGCCGCCTACCACCGGGGCGACCACGCGACGGCCGACCAACGGGCCCGCGCGGCGGGTGACCTCTGGCTGGGGCGGGCGGTGCGGGCGGTGGTGGCGCTGGCCCGCGGGGCGTTCGGCGAGGCCGTCGAGCACTCGCTGGTAGCCGCGCGGACAGCGCCGCCCGGTCGGGAGACGCTGGTGGTGGCTGCCCTCGCCGCCGCCTACGACGGCGACCTCGACCGGGCCCGGCAGCTGCACCGGGACGGGGCGGCGGGCACGGTCTCGCCGACCATGCGGTCCTGGTCGGCGTACGTGGCCGGCGAGATCGACGCGCTGGCGGGCGCCGACGACACCGCCGAGGCGCACTACCGCCGCTCGCTGGAGCTGGCCCGCGCGTCGGGGGCGACGTTCCTGGTCGGGGTCGCGACCGTCGGGCTGCTGTCGGCGCTGGTCCGCGCGGGGCGGACCGCGGGCGCCCTGCGGGGCTACGCCGAGGTCGTCGACGAGTTCGCCCGGACCGGCAATTGGACGCACCTCTGGGCGACCCTGCGGAACCTCGCCGTGTTGCTCCGGTCCCTGGGAGACCCGGAGACCGCGGACGTCATCGACTCCGCGGCCGACCGGGCCCCGGACGCCCCCGTCGACCCCGGTCGTCCGCCGGTGGTCGGCGACGCGGGCCCGAGCCGCGCGGAGGTGCTCGCGCTGGTCCGGACTGCAGTGGCCCGTGAGCTCGGGCGCGCCTGACCGGGGGTCAGCAGGCGTCGACGTCCCAGCCCGCGGTCCACGGAGGGGCGCCTGCCGCGGGCCGGACCGCCGCCTCGACGTACGCTTCCTCCGCGACCCAGGCCGCGTAGGTCTCCGCGCCGAGGGCCTCGATCAGCCCGCCGACCTGCGTGGCCTGCGCGAGCAGCGCCCGCAGCTTGCGGTCCGCGAGCGCGGGCGGCAGCGCCCAGTCGACGACCAGCCGGTCCTGCGGGTGGTACTCGGGCAGCCCCGGCGGATAGACGCCCAGGCCGTCGATCGCGGCCTCCCAGTGCCGCCTGCGCTCGGGCATCGCCGCGTGCCAGAGCCGGGCCCGGGGCGGTGCCGTGCGGAGGAACGCCTGGTAGGTCCAGGCCGAGACCGCCCGGTGGTCCGGGTGCCCGGTGAGCCCGTCGGGCCCGAAGGTCACGACCGTGTGCGGCCGCACCCGGGCGATCAGCGCGGCCAGCCGCTCGACGGGGGCGGGGTCGGCCGGCTCGCAGCCGCCGTCCGGGAGGCCGAGCCAGTGGTGCTCGCGCACGTCCAGGACGGCGAGGCTGCGGGCCAGCTCTGCGGTGCGTACCTCCGCGAGCCGGTCCGGCGGCCAGGTCACGGGGTCGGCGGTGCCCCGCTCGCCCCGCGTCGCGGTCACGCAGACGACGCGCTCGCCGTGGTCGCGAGCCAGGGCCATGAGCCCGGCGCTGAGGTAGGCCTCGTCGTCGGGGTGGGCCCAGACGCCGAGGACGGTGCCGAGGTGGGCGGGCCCCGTGGTGATGGGCATGGGCGTGGTCCTTCTCGTGGGCGTGGGCATGGACGTGGGCAGGGACGTGGGCGTGGACGTGGGCAGGGACGTGGGCAGGGACGTGGCTGGTGTCGTGGTCATGCCCGGCAGGGTTACCGGGCGGGCCGGCGCGGCGCCGGCGTGTGGGGCCCGGCCCGTGACAGGGGAGTGGGGCTCGTCACCGTCTACCCTGGTAGACGTGGTGAACGCGTCCCCGACCGTCGGTGTCCTGGCTCTGCAGGGAGACGTCCGCGAGCATCTCGTGGCACTCCGGGAGGCCGGGGTCGGGGCGGTGCCGGTCCGGCGCGAGGCCGAGCTGGCGGCGGTCGACGGGCTGGTGCTCCCGGGCGGCGAGTCGACCACGATGAGCACGCTCCTCGGCGTCTTCGAGCTGCTGGAGCCACTGCGCGCCCGGCTGGCCGCGGGGATGCCCGCCTACGGCTCCTGCGCGGGCATGATCCTGCTGGCGGGAGAGGTGCTCGACGGGCGCCCGGACCAGGAACAGCTCGGCGGACTGGACGTCGTCGTGCGCCGGAACGCCTTCGGTCGCCAGGTGGACTCGTTCGAGACCGACCTGGACATGACCGGGGTCGGGTCGGTGCGCGCGGTGTTCATCCGGGCCCCGTGGGTCGAGAAGGTCGGCGCGGACGTCGAGGTGCTGGCGGCCGTCCCTGCGGATGCAGCGCAGGCCGCGGGCCGGGTCGTCGCGGTGCGGCAGCAGAACGTGCTGGCCACCGCCTTCCATCCGGAGATCACCGGCGACCACCGGGTCCACGCCTACTTCGCGGAGCTCGTCCGCCAGGCATAGACAACCATTCGGTTGTGCGTTAACGTACAACCCTGTGGTTGCAGATCAGCTCGCCGACGAGGACTGGGACAGACTGTTCCACGCCCTCGCGGACACCACGCGTCGGGACATCGTCCTTCAGGTCATGCGACAGGGACAGTCGATCTCCACGCTCGCAGGCCGCTACGAGATGAGCTTCGCCGCCGTGCAGAAGCACGTGGCGGTGCTCGAGCGCGCCGGGCTCGTCCGCAAGGAGCGTCGGGGTCGCGAGCAGCACGTGCACGGCGAGCCCCTCGTCCTGCACCGGGCCGCCCGGCTCCTGGACTCCTACGAGCTGCTCCAACGCCACCGCACCAGCGCCATCGAGGCACTCCTGGAGGAGGACCCATGACCGTCATCAGTGTGGAGCGGGACGCCGACGCGCTCACGCTCACCTTCGTCGCCGAGTTCGCCGCGCCCGTCGAGCGGGTGTGGCGGGTCTGGGAGGACCCGCGGCAGCTGGAGCGCTGGTGGGGGCCGCCGACCTGGCCCGCGACGTTCGAGCGGTTCGACCTGGAGCCCTCCGGCGGCGCGAGCTACTTCATGACCGGCCCGGACGGCGAGAAGGCCCGCGGATGGTGGCGGTTCATCGCGGTCGAGGCGCCGCACCGGCTGGAGTTCGAGGACGGGTTCGCCGACGAGGCCGGCACCCCGTCCGAGGCCATGCCCACGACCACCGCGGTCGTCACGCTGGAGGCGATCGAGGCCGGCACCCGGATGACCACGGTCAGCAGGTTCGCGTCGCTGGAGCAGCTGGAGCAGCTCACGGCGATGGGGATGGAGGAGGGCATGCGGCTGGCCATGGGCCAGATCGACGCGCTCCTCTAGTCCGCGCCGCCCGCGTGCAGCAGCTGGCCGTCGATCCACGGGTCGAAGCTGCGCTCGCGGCCCAGGTCGTCGACGTAGGAGCAGGCCCGGTTGGTGATCGTGTCCGGGTTGGCCGGGTCGGTGAACCGCGGGGGCGACTGGAGGTCGCAGGTGTAGAGCGGCTCCGTCGGGCCGGTGACGGTGAGCGTGAGCGGCGCCGCTTCGGCGGACGGGAGGGACGCGGCCACGCCGGTCGCCAGGGCGGCCGCGCCCGCCGCGGCGAAGCCCAGCCGGGTGATCATGTTCCTGCGCGTGTCCATCTCGTCCCCCCTCGTGCCTTCCTGATTCGCTTCTCGTGTGGGGTGGAGCGTTCATTAACGACATGACCTGGGCTTTCACCGATCCGGTGAAGAACGGGTACCCCGGGTAACGCCGGATGCACCCGCCGGCGATGAGGTGTGGCCCACCTGGTCGGTAGCATGGCGGGGATCTGGCAGGCGGCGGTCCGGCCCCTGCGCGACCGGCGGTGGACAGCCGGCCGCCATGCGCGACTTCAGGAGGGACGGGGCAGCCGATGAGTGGCCACTCCAAATGGGCGACGACCAAGCACAAGAAGGCCGTCATCGACGCCCGACGCGGCAAGATGTTCGCGAAGCTCATCAAGAACATCGAGGTCGCGGCCCGCACGGGCGGTGGTGACCCGGACGGCAACCCCACGCTCTACGACGCCATCCAGAAGGCCAAGAAGAGCTCGGTGCCCAACGACAACATCGACCGCGCGGTCAAGCGCGGCTCCGGTGCGGACGGCGGCGGCGCCAACTACGAGACGATCACCTACGAGGGCTACGGCCCCAACGGCGTCGCGCTGCTGATCGAGTGCCTCTCGGACAACCGCAACCGCGCGGCCACCGAGGTCCGCACCGCCATGACCCGCAACGGCGGCGCGATGGCGGACCCCGGGTCCGTCGCGTACCTGTTCACGCGCAAGGGTGTCGTGGTGCTGCCCAAGAACGGGCTGTCGGAGGACGACGTGCTCCTCGCGGTCCTCGACGCGGGCGCCGAGGAGGTCAACGACCTCGGCGACAGCTTCGAGGTCGTCTCCGAGCCCACGGACCTGATCGCGGTGCGCACCGCGCTGCAGGAGGCCGGGATCGACTACGACTCCGCCGACCCCACCTTCCTGCCGTCGATGCAGATCGAGCTGGACGTCGAGGGGGCCAAGAAGGTCTTCAAGCTGATCGAGGCCCTCGAGGACAGCGACGAGGTCCAGAACGTCTACTCGAACTTCGACGTGTCCGAGTCGGTGCTGTCACAACTCGTCTAGCCTGGCGGTCGTGACGACGCGCGTACTGGGCCGCATCCGCCTGAGCAGGGCAACCGATGAGTCGACGTCGGAAGCTCGGCAGCTTCATGAGATCGAGCGGTACGTCGCGGCGCACGGGCATGAGCTGGTGGGCGTCGCCGTCGATATGGATGTGTCCGGCAGCGTGTCGCCGTTCGATGCACCGGCGTTCGGTCCGTGGCTCGCCCAGCCGGACAGCTTCGACATGATCGTTTCGTGGAAGCTGGACCGGCTGGGCCGTGGCCTGTTCGACCTGAACGACCTATTCCGCTTCTGCAAGACCCACGGCAAGACACTCGCGTGCACCGCCGACCCGGTCGACCTGACCAGCCCCATCGGGTTGCTACTGGCCACGCTCATCGCCGGTATCGCCGACATGGAGCTAGAGAACATCCGTACCCGCACTCAGTCATCGCAGGTCGAGCTACGGCGTCGCGGACGCTGGCACGGCGGCACGGTTCCGATCGGCTACCAGGCTGTGCAGCGCGACGGTGGTTGGTACCTCGAAGTCGATGAGCCGAAAGCCGCCGTTGTCCGCGACTGTGTCGACCGCGCCATCCGGGGTGAGTCCATCCTGTCGATCGCCGAACAACTGAACGACTCCGGAATGAGCGCGCCGCGCGGCGGTAGGTGGACTCCTCAGACGTTGACGCGCATGTTCCGGTCGCGGTGGGTCCTGGGGCAGGCGGAGCACAGCGGCAAAGTCGTTATTGATGAGACGACCGGGATGCCGTTACAGCGGGCGGATGGCCTGATCACGCTGTCACGCTGGCAGGAGCTGCAAGCCGTACTCGATGACCGGAACCGACCGAAGGTGAACCGCCACGAGACCGGCATCCTGCTCGGCGTCGGTGTCTGCGGAGAGTGCGGCAGCCCGCTGTACCACCACGTGATGACTAAAGCCGCTACGGACAAGCGCGCCGCTCAGGTCTACCGCTACTGGCGATGCAGCGGGAAATCCAAGCACCGCAACGGGTGTGACCTGCGCAACGTCCGCGCCGAAAGCCTCGAAAGCCTGGTCGAGCGCGAGTTCCTGGCGCAGATCGGCAGCGTCGAGCGCACCGTGCGGGTGTACGTACCGGCGTCGGGGCCGGGTGAGCAACTGGCGGAGGTCGAATCCGCGATTGCCACGGTGCGCAAGGAAAAGGATCTTGGACTGTACGACGGCGACGATGACGGCTACTTCACGCGTCTGCGCACGCTGATCGACCGCCGAACCGATCTCGCTGCTCTGCCGTCGCTACCCGCGCGCTACGAACGCCGGGGCACAGGGGAGACCTACGCGGCGGCCTGGTCGCGCATGAGCAACGACGACCGTCGCCTGCTGCTGATCGAGGCCGGTGTCAGCGCGCACGCGTTCCACGATCGCAAGGAAGTCCGCATCGACATCGCTGCGGCTGAGACGGCCGTACCCGGCTACACCTACGATCCGACGTCGCCCGCCGCTACACCCGGCGCAGAGTCCCGTACCGAGTGGCAGCGTGTTGAGCCTGTGAGCGCCGTAGAGCCGTTGTAACCGTCCCGATGGTGTCCCAGGTACCCGGAATCGGCACAGGTGTTCTAGAACCCGCCGTAGAAGCGGCTGTTCGCGATCTTGAGCTGAGCGGTCTGCCACCCCGGCTCGCGCGACGGCTCTGCCGGTACCTCAGCGGCGGGCAACGGCTCTACACCGGCGGCTACAGCGGCATCGGTGCGGCGAGTGTGTACCTGGTAGCGACCGTGTTTGCGATGCGGGCGTCCCGTCGAGGGGTTGCGGCACACATCGCCCCGATCCCGACGACACTGCGGACAGGCGACCGCCAGGGCTAGTGCTAGATCGTCGGCCATGGCTCTAGAAATTCATTTCGGGGCCGTCATGCCACTGTGCCTCGATCCACTCGGCTTCTGCGGCTTCCCACGGTTCGATCACCTCGCCCGCAATCACGGCGTCGTCGTCATCAACAACGATAAAGCCGCGCAGGTTCCGGGCGAGTGCTTCACGCACCGCTGCGACGTCGGTGTTGAGGCCCAAGTCGGCTAGCGTCGCGGTGACAGCCTGTTCAAGAATATCGACGCCTCTTTGAGTGATGATGAGTCGCCGTTCGTCCAAGTCCTTGGACTGATTGAGAATCTTTTGCAACATGGTGCGCTCCTGGTAGTACACGGTGAGCAGAGCAGTGTCAGGCCCTGTCTCATCGAGGAGCTTTTCGAGATAGCGGACGTGACCGACGCTGCGGCGTAGTTCTTCGTACTGAGCATCAGCGGGGCCGATATCTGCGGGCCGCCCGAACTGGTGCGCCTTTTCGAGCACCGCGATTTCGCCCAACCGCCGATCGGCTGCCTTGAGAGCCTGGGGTGAGTTGCCGCCGTGGAGCTGGCACACCGTCTGTCCCTTGCGCGCGGGCTGTCGGCAGCGCTCACCCGTCCGGCGAGTGTTTGCGCTGCACTGGTAGGACGTACCGAGAAAATGTGAAGTACCGCCGTGACCTGACACCGTTGTTCTCCGTAGAAATAGAAGATGGGCCGTAGTCGCTGGGGAGACCGAGACAGGAGCAGCAACTACGGCCCATCAAATGCTGCGACACCGAGCGAATGCCGCGAGTAGGGGTGCAGCGGGGGAGGAAGAGGGGCAGAATCCCTCGCTCCG